>ERZ1685331.55-NODE-55-length-36945-cov-19.348767_pt1 | contig 36945 bp, 36 predicted proteins | sample MGYA00580194_ERZ1685331 | MGnify/ENA primary metagenome ERZ1685331 (study PRJEB41501, sample SAMN08275520) | hot springs metagenome | biome: alkaline hot spring; material: microbial mat | place: Russia: Ush-Beldyr | collected 2015-07 | depth 0.5 m m ...
GCAGGGCGCGGCGGCGCCGCGCCCCTACCTGCCCGCCTGCCCACGTGCACCGTGCCACGTGCACCGTGCAATGCCTGCCTGCCACCTTCGCACCTGGAACTTTCGCACCTGATCCGCAGGGCGCGGCGGCGCCGCGCCCCTACCTGCCCGCCTGCCCACGTGCAACGTTCAACGTTCAACGACGGTCTCCGCCACCCGCGCCGCATCCACGCCGCGCTGTGCGAATTCGCGCCACAGCGCATCCAGGTCCGGCACGTATGCCCGCAGAACCCGCGTTTCCCCGGCAGGAACGAGCACATACGAGCCAAGGCGCGCTGGCAGAACTGCCGCCTCGCCGCGCCGCAACTCACGCACTCCACCGTTCCAGCGCAACGTTGCCACACCCTCGATCACCGTCAGGATCTCGAACGTCGCCGGATCGACCACGCGCGTGACAACGCTGGCGAACGCCAGACGTTCGAGCGCGAATGACCTGCACGCCACCAGCAGTTCGCGTCCTGCTTCGAGCAACAGCGGCGGCACAACGCCGCGTGGAGCGGGTGTGTAATCAGTTACATCGAGCGCCTTCTCGATGTGCAACTCGCGTGGCTTGCCGGTTGCGGCATCGACTCGCCCATAATCGTAGACGCGGTAGGTCAGGTCCGATTTCTGCTGAATCTCGAACAGCACTATCCCGGCATTGATCGCGTGGAGCGTCCCCGCCGGAACAAACACCGTGTCTCCGGTCGTCACCGGCAGCCGTCGCAACAAAGGTTCGAGCGAGCCAGCAGCAATCGCGGCGGCAAGTTCGTCGCGGCTGCCGTGGTGCGCCAGACCATATACCACATCGGCGCCCGGCACGGCGCGCAGAATATGCCATGCCTCGGTTTTGCCATGGAACCCGGTAGCAGCCTCGTGGGTATGTGCATATGCGTCATCGGGATGCACCTGGATCGAGAGGCGATCTGCCGCATCGATAAACTTGGCGAGCAACGGAAAATCGGCGCCATAGCGTGCTATCGTGCGCTCGCCGACCAGCGCCGCGCCATAGTCGCGCGTCGCCTGCGCCAGCGTCTGTCCCGCCAGTGCTCCTTCGACGATCGGGTTTGTGTCATACACCAGCCAGACCTCGCCGATGCGTTCGGGTTGTGGCGGCGGCAGATCCAGCCAGTCGGCGAGGAACGTTCCGCCCCAGAGCGGCTGCGCAAGACGCGGTTGTGTGATGAGCGGGTAGAGATCGATTGGAGACACAGCATCACCTTCTGCAACGATCAGCAACGACTCCTGGCGTCGGAACGTTCAATGGCTTTCTGCCAGGGACGGAAAAAGTATACACGATTCGATTGATGCAGGGTACACCCCACAAACGCCAAAGCCGTTCCACTGCCGATCATGGGACGGCGTAAGGGCGGGTCTCAGACCCGCCCCGCGCTGGGGAGGGTGCGGCGCGCGGGGCTGTGGGGCGTAAGGGCGGGTCTCAGACCCGCCCCGTCTGGTCTGCGCCCGCCCCGTCCGGTCCGCGCTGGGGGGTGCGGCGCGCGGGGCTGTGGGGCGTAAGGGCGGGTCTCAGACCCGCCCCGCGCTGGGGAGGGTGCGGCGCGCGGGGCTGTGGGGCGTAAGGGCGGGTCTCAGACCCGCCCCGCCCGCGCCGCGCTGGGGCGGCTGTGGCAGAGGGGCGCTGCCCTTACGTCGTCTGGCCCGAATATCACCTTGCACAAATGACCGGAATCCTGTATAGTCGCAAAGCAACTGCCTGAGTCATTTCGGTATCATTGCAACCGAAGCGATCTGCGTTTATGATCGATCTCAACGCCACTGGCGCCATCTACCTGGCGGACAATCTCGATGTGCTCCGCACACTTCCTTCGGAGGCAGTTGATCTCATCTACATCGATCCGCCCTTCAACACCGGGAAGGATCAGCAGCGCGTCCAACTCAGAACGGAGCGCTCCGAAGAAGGAGACCGCGTTGGATTCCAGGGACAGCGGTACAAAAGCATCGTCCTGGGATCGCGGCGGTTCAGCGATGTATTCGACGATTATCTGGCATTCCTGGAGCCACGTCTGAGCGAGGCGCATCGCGTGCTGGCGCCGCACGGATCGTTCTACTTTCACGTGGATTACCGGGAGGTCCACTATTGCAAAGTGCTGCTCGACGCGATTTTTGGGCGCGAGTCGTTTCTGAACGAGATCATCTGGGCGTATGACTATGGCGGGCGACCGAAGAACCGCTGGCCCCCCAAGCACGACAATATCCTGCTCTACGTCAAAAACCCTTCCCGGTACGTGTTCAACGTCGATGAGATTGAACGTATTCCCTACATGGCGCCAGGTCTCGTCGGTCCCGAAAAGGCGGCGCGCGGCAAGCTGCCGACCGACTGCTGGTGGCACACTATCGTGCCCACCAACGGCGCTGAGAAAACCGGCTATCCAACGCAGAAGCCGCTCGGCATCCTGCGTCGGATCATTCGGGCATCGTCGAAGCCGGGATCGCTGGTGCTCGATTTCTTCGCCGGCAGTGGCACAACGGGCGTGGCGGCGCTCGAACTCGGACGGCGCTTCATCCTGGTGGACAACAACCCCGAAGCACTGGCAGTCATGGCGCGCCGCTTCGATGGAGTTGAGGGGATCAGGTGGACCGGCTTCGATCCCATGCCGCACCAGCAGCACGCAACAGCACACCCTATTCAATGAGGGATGCCCCTACCGCGCCGGTTCATAGCACGCGCGGCAGCGCGCTTCGTACAATTCCTGCCCGCCGACCACAATCGTCGGCGCATTGGCAGGCGCGGGCTTACCGTCGATCAGGCGCTGCGAGCGGGTGGCATACGCGCCACAGCGCACACAAATGGCGTATAGTTTATCCACCTGTTCGGCAACCGCCATCAATTGCGCGATTGCCGGAAACGGCTGCGCGCGAAAGTCCTGATCCAACCCGGCGACGATTACGCGCAACCCGCGGTCTGCCAGTGCCTGACACACCTCCCGCGCCGCATCGGGTGGATCGTCGAGCAGATGCAGTTCATCGACTGCCACCACATGAACATCAGTATCAAGATGCGCCGGGATATCGCGGATCGAGTCGATCACGCGCGCTTCGACCGAGAGACCATTGTGGCTCACCAGGCTGCCGAGCCGGTAGCGTGTGTCGCGGCGCGGCGTGAAGGCGATCAACCGCTGGCGCGCCAGGCGCACATGGTTCAGGCGACGGATCAGTTCTTCAGTCTTTCCGCTGAACATGCAGCCGCAGATGACTTCGATGCGACCCCCTGACGAAAGGCGTGTCATACCTGTTACTCCTCGAGACCCTGCAACAGCGCCACGACATTGTCGCCGAGCGCGTCGATGGCATATCCCCCCTCCTGAACAACCAGCATCGGCAGATTGAGCGCAGCGACACGCCTCCCGATTTCGGGGTAGGCTGCCGTGCTGAGCGCAAAACTGCCGCCGTGATTAGCGACCGGATCGCCCTCGAAGGTGTCGAACCCTGCCGAAAGCACCAGAAAACGCGGCGCAAACGCTGCAATCGCCTCGAGTGCCCGGTCGAGCGCCGCCAGATACTCATGGTCTCCCACGCCCGCCTCCAGCGGCAGGTTCAGATTATACCCTTCGCCAGCGCCGGCGCCGCGCTCTTCGGCATAGCCAAGAAAGAAGGGATACTGGTACGATGGCGAAGCGTGGATCGAAACAAACAGCACATCACTGCGTTCGTAAAAGATTTGCTGCGTGCCATTGCCGTGGTGAAAGTCAATATCTAGAATAGCGCACGTCGCGCCTGCGGCGCTGCGCACCAGATACTCCGCTGCGATCGCAGCATTGTTGAGGAAACAGTACCCGCCGCCCAGATCGCGCCCGGCATGATGCCCCGGCGGGCGACAGAGCGCATACCCGCAACGATGACCCGTCAGTAGCAGTTCAGCGCCGGTCAGCGCAATATCGGCGGCGGCACGCGCGGCGGCATAGGTGCCTGCCACAATTGGCGCGCATGTGTCGAAGGTATAATATCCGGGTACAGCCAGCGGATGGTCGTGCGGTCGCGACATCCAGCGCACCGCCAGCGTTCCAGGAATGACGGCTTCCGGCGCACCGCCTGCAACAACCCAGCGATTGTAGATCGTCTCAAGATAGGTCAGGTATCCGTCATCGTGAACGGCGCGCACCGGTTCGATCCCAAAGGGGCGCGGCGCGACGACGGGACCAATGGCGGCGCGTTCGAGCGCAGCGCGAATAATCGCCACGCGCTCCGGCGTTTCGTAGATCGGGATCAGCGCGCCGTCGAGAAACTCGTGGGGCGGATTGTGCTGGAGATGGTCGTCGGATGCAACAACAATCATTGGCGCTGTCCTTCAGACATAAACAGCGGACTGCTTCAACTGCGGCAGGAACGCCTCGCTTCAACCGGTGAGAGATGGTGGATAGAACATCTCTCGATGCCTGGACGTCCATCTGGCAGCGTGTCGGGCAATTATAATGCAAACGTTCTTCTCACGAACAATCTTTTTTGGCGACAGTCGCATTGCGCGCTCAAACACGGCGCTGATGTCGCCAGAGCCGCTGGCAGCGCTCTTTCATGTCGAGGTAAACGGCGCCGCCAATCGCCCAAAATGGAGGTTCGGGGAAAGCCCTCGAAAAATCGGCAGTGGAATGGCTTCGACAAGCGCCAACGCACAGCGCTGCGCCGACCCAGGGTATCGCACGTGCAGGCGCGACGTTCGCACGCGCAGGGGCAACGTGTGTCGGCGAACGCGGCTGGATGCTCCTGGAGGCGACGTTCGCACGCGCAGGGGCAACGTGGAACGTGACAGACGGGCGATCGTCACCCGTCACTCATCGCTCGTCACTATCAGGAGCGATGCCCACGCTCTCAGGAGTGACGCGAACGGTTATGGTATGGGCAGGTCGTCAACCTGCCCGGACAGAAAGGAAGTACTACACTATGGGTCCCATTTCCTGGATTATCTTTGGCGCGCTGGCCGGATGGGTGGCGAGCCTGCTGGTCGGTATCGAGGAGCGCCAGGGGTGCCTGATGAATATCATCATTGGCATCCTGGGTGCATTCGTCGGCGGATTAATCATGGATCTGCTGGGTTTCGGCGGGACGAATTTCGGTTGGGATGTGCGCAGTTTTGGTGTGGCGGTGCTGGGGGCGATCGTCCTGCTCGCAATCACCGGACAGATACGGAAGCGCAGGCGTTAAAAAACCGGGGCAGGCGATTGATCGCCTGCCCCGTCTTTAGACCCAGGCTTCTGCCCAGCATTCCGGCTCGCACACCAGGGGATGCGAGAGGAGTTCGGAGGAGCCAGAGGCAATGAACGGGAAGAGTACAGGGAAGGGAGCCGGTATGTTTCCTCTGGACAGCGCCTTTTTCTGGTTTTAGCATACGTGATGGCGCCTCAATCCGCAATAGCACCAACATCCCATTTGTGTATGCCCCATGTGGCGCGCAGGTACCAGAAGGAGGGATGACCTGCCCGCCGATTTTCTGATTTTCTGGTATCATGTGTAGCAATTGACGACGCTCCATAAACTGTTCTCGATGCCCAGGAACCAGAAAACCCTGTTCGATACGCAGCGCGAGGAGGCGTTGAGCCGTCAGGCGCCGCTTGCTGCGCGCATGCGCCCGCGCACGCTCGATGAGTTCGTCGGGCAGGATCACATCGTTGGCGAAGGCAAACTGCTGCGGCGCGCCATCAGTAACGATGCGCTCTTCTCGATTATTCTCTGGGGTCCGCCCGGCGCCGGCAAGACGACCCTAGCGCGGATCATTGCCGATACGACGCATGCCCACTTCGAGCAACTGTCTGCGGTGTCCGCCGGGGTTGCCGATCTGCGTCGCGTGGTCAAGGAAGCGCAGGATCGCCTTGGCATGTTTCAGCAGCGCACGATTGTCTTCATCGACGAGATCCATCGCTTCAATAAGGCGCAGCAGGACGCCATTCTGCCCTATGTCGAGGACGGAACGATCATTCTGATCGGCGCCACCACTGAAAACCCATCCTTCGAGGTCAACCCGGCGCTCCGCTCACGGGCGCGCGTCTTCGTCCTCGAATCGCTGACCGACGAGCAGGTTGGCGTCATTGTCGATCGGGCATTGAGCGACACCGAGCGCGGGCTTGGCAACCTCAACGTCTTGCTGGCTGCCGATGCGCGCGGGTATCTGATCACCATGTCGAACGGCGATGCGCGCACGGCGCTGAATGCGCTCGAAGCCGCAGCGCTCGCCAAACCGCCAGGCGTCGGCGGAAAGCGCCTGATTACGGTGGACGACATCCGCGATGCGCTGCAGAGCCGTGCGCTCCAGTACGATAAAAATGGCGAATTGCACTACGATGCGATTTCAGCACTGCACAAAAGCGTTCGCGACAGTGACCCCGACGCGGCGCTGTACTGGCTGGGGCGCATGCTCGACGGCGGCGAAGACCCGCTGTATATCGCGCGACGGGTGGTGCGCATGGCGGTCGAGGACATCGGCATGGCCGACCCGCACGCCCTGCCGTTGACCATTGCCGCGCAACAGGCGGTGCACTTTCTTGGCCAACCAGAAGGCGATCTGGCGCTGGCGCAGGTGGTCGTGTACCTGGCGCAGGCGCCGAAGAGCAACGCGGTCTATACTGCATATGCCGCAGCACTCAAAGATGTGGCGGAGACGCGCAACGAACCGGTGCCGCTCCATCTGCGCAATGCGCCCACGGCGCTGATGAAAGGGCTGGGGTACGGACGCGGCTACAAGTATGCGCACGACTACGAAGACGCGCAGGTAGAACAGGAACATTTCCCGCCCAACCTGCGCGGACGGCGCTATTACGAACCGACCGGTCGCGGGTTCGAGGCGACGGTGCGCGAACGTCTTGCCTGGCGCGATGCGCGCGCGTCGCATATCCCTGCGAGAGAGGTCCACAAGGAAGAACCCAGCAGGTCAGCAACGGCGCGGAGCAACTCCCTGTCCGATATCGATCCGCAGGCGCTTGCTGGCGAAGAGCCGCAAATCCTGGCGGACGACGTCGCCGAAACGCCGCAGTTGTCCCGCTCGCCGTTACGTCGTCGATCGAAGTAATGTCTGAAACATTGGGACATGCGTATGCCACCTCAAACCGCTGATGTCGTCATTATCGGCGCGGGTATCATCGGCGCGTCGATCGCCTATCACCTGGCAGTGCGCGGTTGCACCAACGTCGTTATGCTGGAAAAGGAAGAGACTGAGATCAGCGGTTCGACCGCCCGATCCGTTGCTGGCGTGCGCCATCAGTTCTCTACTGAAGTCAACGTTCGCCTGTCACTCTACAGCATCGAGCGCCTGAAACATTTCACCGAGGAAGTCGGCGGTCACTCGGGCTTGCAGCAGATCGGCTATCTCTTCCTGATCGACAATCAGGCAGACTGGGATACCTACCGCGCCAATGTTGCGCTACAGCGCAGCCTGGGGGTGCGGGTCGAACTTCTGTCTCCCGCAGATGCCGCGCGTTTCATCCCCGGCATGCGCACCGACGACCTGTTCGGTGCAACCTTCGGGCCCGACGACGGGTTCTGTGATCCGCACGGGCTTGCCATCGGATACCTGAACCGCGCGCGTGAGCTTGGCGTCGCTCTGGAGCGCGCTGCGCCCGCCATCGGCATTCGGGTCGTTGGCGATCACGTGGCGGGTGTCGAGACGCCAACCGGCGTCATCAACTGTCCGGTTGTCGTGAATGCCGCCGGACCGTGGGCAGGCGAAGTGGGGATGCTCGCGGGGTTGGAGATACCGGTACGCCCATACCGCCGGTGCATCTACGTCACCGAACCGTTCCCTGCCATTCCCGGGCCAATCCCGTTGACCATCGATGTGGGCACGGGTTTCTACATGCGCAAAGAACATGAGAATGTTTTATTCGGCAAATCGAACTATGCCGAGCCGCCGGGGTACAACCTGGCCGTCGACTGGGAATGGCTCGACACCGTGCTGGAAGCCGGGCTACGGCGTTTCCCGATCCTGGAACGCGCCGGACTGGCGGAAAAACTCTGTTGGGCAGGCGCATACGAAATCACGCCCGACCATATGCCGATTCTGGGGAAGCATCCCGAACTCGAGGGGTATGTCGATGCCAGTGGGTTCAGCGGTCACGGTATCATGCATGCGCCAGCCACGGGCCTGCTGATTGCCGAAGAGATCCTCGACGGGCGCGCCCACACGATCGACATCGATCCGCTGCGCATCAGCCGTTTCCGTGGCGTCTTGCGCCGTGAACTGAACGTCATCTAGACTAGAACAGTTTCTCGAAGCGGTTCTCGGCGCCTGCGCGCAAACGCCGGATATTCGAGCGATGGAGGACAATAATCGCCACAACTGCGCCCCACACGAAGAGCGCATAGGCGAGGGGCAGCGTGCCCAGCACGAAGAAGATGGCGGCGACCAGCGCGCACACGGCTGCCGCCGCCAGTGACGCCACCGATGAAACGCGGGTGACGCCGAACGTCGCTCCCCATGCGACAAGCCCTGTAAGCGCCACGAACGGCGCCATCGCCAGCAACGCTCCGCCGCCGGTTGCAACCGCTTTGCCGCCACGAAACCCGAGGAAGACCGACCGTGCATGGCCCAACATCGCTGCTGCGCCGACAGTCACAACCGCAAGCGGCGGCAAGTTAAGCACTTGTGCGGCAAAGGTTGGCAGAGCGCCTTTGAGCATATCGCCACTCATCGCCAGCACGAACGCGCCGAAGCCGCAGGTGCGCCAGACGTTCGCCGCGCCAACGTTGCCACTGCCCGCGACGCGCAAATCGACGCCCCGTGCACGCGCCACCAGTAGACTGAAAGGGATGGAACCCGCCAGATACGCGATCAGTGTCAGCGCCAGGTGAGAGATCGTCAGCATCGGTTTGCCGCCTTCCAGGGAGGCCAGGCGCTACTGCATCGATCGAATCACCCCGACGACGCGACCCTGAATGTGGACTTTTGCAGCATCGACGTAAATCGGCTCCATCGTCACATTGGCGGGTTGCAAACGTACCCTGTCGCCTTCGCGATAGAATCGCTTGAGTGTCACCGCATTGTCGTCCTCGATGCGCACCGCGACCATCTGACCATTCTCAGCCGTCTCCTGATAGCGCATCAGCACAATGTCTTTGTCGTCGATCAGCGCATCGATCATCGAGTGCCCACGCACTTGCAAGGCGTAAACGTCCTGCAGCTTCTCAGGCGGCGCCACGTCGGGCGGCACCTCGATCATTTCAACTGCGGCGGTGCTGGTGTCTTCCGGATTGGGCAGCGGCTGACCGGCGGTAATGACGCCAAGTAGCGGCACTCTCCCACCCCGTGCCGGGCTGAGGGTCGTCGGCAGCATATTCTTGAGTTTGATGCCCCGCGATACTCTGCCGTCGCGGTCGATCAACCCTTTGCTCTCCAGCGCGCGAAGATTGTAGGCGACGACCGAGGTCGAGGAAATGCGCAGACCATCCTGAATCTCACGGATGGATGGCGGATATCCGTGCTCCTGGGTGAACGCTTCGATGAATGCAAGGATATCGCGCTGCCGCGCCGAAAGTTGATCTGACGATCTCATGCGTGCTGCCCTTTCTCTGGCGCCGTTCCTTGGAACCGCAAGCCTGTTCGATAGAACTTTTGTAGTAGAGCCATTATGACATAACACGCTTGTTCTTGTCAAGCCCATATTTTCTACTTTCTCGTCGTTTGCATCTCATCGCGCGGTATAGTACAATGCGCGACTCGGAGCTACCGGGCAATGCCCTTAGCTTACGGCGAAGGTAGTTGCAGTATCAGAAGGAGTATCATTTCGGTATGTCGGAAAAGTATACATTGTCGCTTGAACCGCGCGCGGTTGTGGGCAAGAAGGTTAAACGGCTGCGGCGCAGCGGTATTCTGCCGGCAACGGTCTATGGCAAAGGCGTCGAAGCGATTGCCGTGCAGGTCGATGCGCGCAGTTTCAACGCAGTCTATCGTCGCGCCGGACGCACGTCGCTGGTAGAACTGCACATCGCCGGTCGCCAGCCGCTGGCGGCGTTCATTCACGCGCTGCAGCGCCATCCGGTGACGCGCGACATCATCCATGCCGATTTTCGGGCGGTCGATCTGAGCCAGGAAGTGGAAGTCGCAGTGCCGCTGCACTTCGAGGGTGAATCGCCCCTTGTCGAAAGCGGCGAAGCGGTGCTGAACCAGGTGCTGAACGCGGTCGAGATCCGTGCGCTTCCATCCAACATCCCGGCTCACCTTACTGTCGATATCAGCAGTCTCGATGGGTTCGATAAGAGCATCCACGTCCGCGATCTGACGCTGCCGCCAGGGGTGACGCTGGCAACCTCCGGCGATGAACTGATCATCAGCCTGGCGCATGCGCGTGCTGCGGAGGAGGAAGAGGCAGCAGCGGAAGAGACGACCGCCGAACCGGAACTGGTGCGCGAACGCCGCGAATCGAAGGAAGAAGAGGAATAGACCCGGTTCTCCGCCGGAATCAAAAAACCCTCGCGTCAGCGAGGGTTTCTTGTTGACTCCGGGCATCACCGTGGGCGAGCTTACCGCTTCACCTCAGCGGTGACGCCCTTACGCTCATTACTCATGGGCATCACCTCCTTTACGCCTGAACGGCAATTTTGAAGGATTGACATTGGAAATATACCGAAAATCATGGCGTATGTCAAGCGCCAATTTTGGCGGCGATCACGGCGTCGCCAGCGTCGGCGTGACGGGCGCAGGCGTCGCCTCCGCCAGCCCCGAAACGACGGTTGGCGATGCACGCAGCGATGGCGACGTATCGATGAGGGAGGGGATGATCAACGGTTGCCCCACCTGAAGCGCGTCGGGGTCGGTTAGTCCATTGGCGGCCATAATGTCGGCGACAGTGGCGCCGAACAGGAGGGCCAGTTCGCTCAGCGTGTCGCCAGGCTGAACGATGTACAACCCGGCGGGTGTCGGCGAAGGCGCCAGCAGGCTGGCGTATGCGGTCGCCGTTGCATCGGCATCCAGCGTCGGCGCGGGGGTGATTTCAAGAATGACCGGCGCCGTCGGGCGCGGGGTCGTTGGTTGTGGCGCCGGCAGCGTACAGGCTGTCATACCTGCGGTCAGGCTGATCAGCAAAAAGGTGCGAGAGAGATGGTGCACAGTGAAGGGCCTGATCATTGCTGAAAGGGGTGCAATCGTCGGTTGTGCCATCTTGACGGGCGTTGTGGCGCGTGCTATCTTCAGCGGTACGCCAGAAGCGTGCGGAGGACAGATGCCATGAACACCTATCTTCCGCACGAGCCGATCAGCACAGCAGCCGTTATTTCTTCCCAGGGTTCTTCTTCGACGCCGCCTGTTTCTTCTGCTTGCTGACGTTTTTCGGACTCTTGTCCCCCATGCACGGCTCCCTTCTGCGTTCATGGCGCTTCTGCCGATTGTTATACTATTATATCACGAGGTTGAGGATGGACGCTACCTGATGAATATCGCGTTTGACCTGCGCTTCGTCAACGATCATTTTCCAGGGATTGGGCGCTATGCCTTCAGCCTAGCGTCGGCATTCGCCGCACTCGACACCCGGCACAGGTTCATTTTTATTGTCGCACAGGATGCTTCAGGCCGTCGATCCGTCCCGAATACGCGCTACGACCTGATGAGTCTGCTTCGTTCACCGAAAGTGCGGGCGCTCGTTGCGCCTTCGCCTTTCAGCGCAGCCGGGCAAATCGCCCTGCCTGCCCTGCTGCGCCTGGCGCGCGCCGATGTGTATCACTCGCCCTACTATGTGTTTCCCTACGCCGGACTCCCATGCCCGGCCGTTATGACGCTGTACGACGTCATCCCGCGCCTCTTCCCGCGTGAGTCGTCGCTGCGTGCGCGCCTGTTCTTTGATCTGTCGGTCAGAGTGGCGCTGCGCCAGACGCAGCGGATTGTGACGTCATCCCGTTGTTCGCGTGACGATGTTGCGCGGGTGTATCGCGTGCCAGCCGCGCGGATCGATGTGGTGTATGGCGCAGCGGACGAACGCTTCCGACCTGCGGAACCAGAGACCAGAGCAGCGGTGCGGACACGGTATCAATTGCCGGAGACGTTTGCACTCTGTGTGACATCCGACAAACCGCACAAGAACGTTGATACTCTGGTGAAAGCGTGGCGTCTGTCGGCGACCGGGCAGCGGGAGGACGCCCCCTGGCTGGTGCTGGCTGGTCATCGTACGCGCGGGTTGCTGGCGTTCGACCACCCGCGGATCCGCGACCTGGGACCGGTGGCCGAGTCTGATCTGCCCGCGCTCTATGGCAGCGCTACGCTCTTTGTCTACCCGTCGCGCTACGAGGGGTTCGGATTGCCGCCACTGGAAGCGATGGCATGCGGCGCACCGGTGATCTGTAGCCATGCCGGAAGTTTACCGGAGGTCGTCGGCGATGCGGCGCTGCTGGCAGACCCCGACGACGCGCAGGCGCTGGCAGCCGCCATTGATCGGGTGTTTGCCGACTCGGCGTTACGCGCAACGCTGCGCGAAGCCGGTCTTGCGCGCGCGGCACTCTTCTCCTGGCGTCGCGCAGCGCAGGAGACTCTGGCGGTCTATGAACGTGTGAGCCGGTAAGAGGCGAGGGGCGAGGGGCAAGAGGTTTCGGAAGGCAGAGACGGTGCGCCACAACGTCTCTCAATCGTGAGCAGGAAAAGATTGCACGGAGAGACGTTGCGCCGCGACGTCTGTACAAGAACGTTTTGAATGCTGCATGTTGCACGTGGGAAGGTTGCGGGTGATCGTTGCGCGTCGCACGTTATGCATTGAACACAGGAAGGTTGGAAAGGGTGAACAGGCATGTCCATCGCCGATCTGCGAAAAGAATACACCCGGCACGGGTTGAGCGAGTCCGACATCGATCCTGATCCGCTGGTGCATTTTCAGCGCTGGTTCGACCAGGCAATCGCAGCGGGGTTGATCGAACCCAACGCCATGACCCTGGCGACCGCCACGCCCGATGGCAGACCCTCAGCGCGAATGGTATTGCTCAAGGGCGTGGATAACGGCGGATTCGTCTTTTTCACCAACTACGAGAGTCGGAAGGGCATGGAACTGGCGGCGAATCCATGGGCGGCGCTGGTGTTCTACTGGCCCGAACTGGAGCGTCAGGTTCGCATCGAGGGGCGCGTCGAGCGCATCTCAGCCGAAGAGTCTGACGCTTACTTCGCTTCACGACCAAACGGCAGTCGCATTGGCGCGTGGGCGTCGCGCCAGAGCAGCGTCATCGGCAGCCGCGCCGACCTGGAACAGCGTGTCGCCGAATTGGAACAGTTCTACGCCGATCGCACGGTCCCGCGTCCGCCGTTCTGGGGTGGGTTCCGCGTTATTCCCGATACCATCGAGTTCTGGCAGGGGCGCCCGAATCGCCTTCACGACCGCCTGCACTACCGGCGCAACGCCGGTCGCTGGATCATCGAACGTCTGTCGCCATAGGAATGGAGCACGTCCATGAACCCCTTTCTCGAACGTCTTGGTTTTCGCGCCGATGATCGAGTGGTGATCATCCACGCCGACGATCTCGGTATGTGTCACGCGACCATTCCAGCCGTCGCCGAACTCTTCGATGCCGGGTTGGTCTCATCGGCAGCAACGATGGTTCCCTGCCCATGGTTTCCGGCTGTCGCCGCCTATGCCAGCGCAGCACCATCCGCCGATATCGGCGTCCATACGACGCTCGCCTGTGAATGGGATGCGTACCGCTGGGGACCGCTCAGCACCCGTGATCCCGCGTCGGGATTGCTGGACGATGAAGGATATCTGCATCGCACAACGCCTGCGGTTCAGTCGCACGCCAATCCGTCCGCCGTCGCTGTTGAACTGAACGCTCAGTTAGACAGGGCGCTTGCAAGCGGCATTGATGTCACCCATATCGACTCCCACATGGGAGCGGCATTTGCGCCGCATTTCCTGGCGGCGTACCTTGCCGCCGCCGCCCGCGCGCATGTGCCGCCGCTCGTGCCGCGCCTGAGCGAGGAGCGTATGCGCGAACAGGGTATGCCGGAAGAGATGATCACCTTTGCGCGCGAAGCCATTCCGCACCTGGAAGCACAGGGCGTGGCGATGGTGGATCATCTCGTCGGTATGCCGCTCGACCGGCACGAGGATCGGGTGGAAACCGCGAAACAACTACTCGGCTCACTGCCGCCGGGTCTGAGCTATGTTATCATTCACCCGGCGATCGATACGCCGGAACTGCGCGCAATTGCAGGCGGCTGGCGCGCTCGCGTAGCGGATTACCAGGCGTTCGGCAGCGCCGAATTGCGTGCATGGGTGCGCGATCAGGGCATTCACGTCATCGGTTGGCGCCCGATACGCGATGCGCTGCGGGGCGGGTACAGGTGACTGTTACATTGGGGAGGCGCTTACAAGCTCTGCGGATCGATGCCCAACTCGCGCAGTTTCGCCCAGGCGACTTCGCGTGCGGCGCGTTCCGCCTCCGCCTCGGTCGGAGCAATGCGTCCGTCAGGGAGCACGAGGCGCAGGAGCGAACCATCAGGCATCAGCCAGCATTCCAATTCATCGCTCCAGATGCGTCCCTGCTCATCAGCGCCTGCCTCGACCGCCTGACCGCCGGTGCACCGCCAGACGCGCAACCGCCCCATGGCTGCAAGCCAGTACGGCGGATCATTCGGGTCGTAGGCGATGTATTCCCGCACGCCCAGCGTTGCGTAGCGCGCTGGTTTCTCTTCGACGTCCGCCTTCCATGTTTCCTCGGAACTGAATTCAAACACCACCTGTGGCGGCGGTCGATCTGGCTCGTACAATCGCCAGCTGCGGAATTCGCGCGCTGCAGGGTCAGGAACAGTCACTCCCTTGAACACGGCGATATCTGGCGCCAGTGGGTATTCATAGCGACGACGACGCTGGTAGATGTTCAGGTTGCTGACGATGAAGCACTTCTTGTTATGAAACAGACAAGCGAGGACGCTTAACAGATAGTGGATCAGGGTTGACTGCGCTGCGCTCTCGCCCATCAGATCCTCTTTCGTGGGATGCAGATCGTAGTGGTGAACGAATGGCGGTTTCGTGTGCGAGCGCACAGCCGTTGCTGACGGTTTCTTAACCTTCATCGGGCATCTCCTTCGCTGGCGCGCATCAATCGGGCGTGGTGCGATCTCGGCGGTTGCGCGGCGCTGAGGTGCGCGTCATTCGCCCGCGAACGTAGCCGCCGCGAAACGCCAGCGCTGCCAGGAACACCACCAGGATGAAAATGATCAGCGCTTCGGTCCAGCCAATGGTCATGATACCTGCTTTCTAGGGGTTAAGGGTTAGGGGTTAGGGGTTAGGGGTTAGGGGTTAGGGGTTAGGGACTAACCTTCGCACCTTCCACCTGTCACGTTCAACGTTCAACGCCCCACCTTCTACCTGCAACCTTCCCACCCTCAACCGCTCGCCGCTCGCCTCGTCACCTCTCACTGTGGACGCACCGCGTATTGTTCCATCAACTCGATCGACTCCGGCGCGCGCCAGCAAGCGACGAAATGCCCGTCGCCGTAGTCTTTGAACGGAGGTTCTTCGGCTTTGCAGCGGTCAATGGCAATTGGGCAGCGGGTGTGGAAGTGACACCCCGGCGGGGGATTGAGCGGGCTCGGCACGTCGCCTTCCAAAATGATGCGCTGCCGCTTCCGCTCGACGGTCGGGTCGGGAATGGGAGCGGCGGAGAGGAGCGCCTGCGTATAGGGGTGCATCGGCATGGCGTAGAGTTTTTTCCCCTCTGCCAGTTCGACGACCTTCCCCAGGTACATCACTGCCACCCGGTCGCTGATGTGCTTCACCACTGCCAGACCATGCGCGATGAACAGGTAGGTCAGTCCCAGGCGATGCTGGAGGTCTTCGAGCAGATTGAGCACCTGCGCCTGGATCGACACATCGAGCGCCGACACCGGCTCGTCGCACACCACGAACTCCGGTTCGACTGCGAGCGCGCGCGCAATGCCGATGCGCTGCCGCTGCCCGCCGGAAAACTCGTGGGGGTAGCGGTTGATAAAATAGGGGTTGAGACCGACGAGTTCGAGCAGTTCCTGGACGCGCTCGCGGATGGCAGCCTTCCCCTGGCGCAGGTTATGCACCGCGATCGGCTCGCCGACAATGTCGCCAACCGTCATGCGCGGGTTGAGCGAGGCATACGGGTCCTGAAAGATCATCTGCACCTTGCGCCGTATGCGGCGCAACTCTTCGCCCTTCAGTCGAGTCAGATCGGTTCCCTGGAAGATCACTTCGCCGGCGGTTGGCTTGTAAAGTTGCAGAATGGCGCGTCCGGTGGTCGATTTGCCACATCCGCTCTCTCCCACAAGCCCTAACGTCTCGCCGCGCTTGATCGAGAACGTCACCCCATCAACTGCTTTGACGTGCCCGACGGTGCGTTTGATAATCGCGCCCTTCATCACCGGGAAATGCATCTTCAGGTTGCGCACCTGGATCAGATCAGTCGAAGCATCATTCATCGCACTCGTCCTTCATCGTTGTACGGTTACGCTGGCACTTCATCGCCGGTGGTGGGAAGCGGCGTTTCGAGGGTGATATCAAACAGGCAGGCCGCCTTGTGACCGGGAACGACCTCACGCAACGGCGGGACCTGCTGGTCGCACTTGCCAGGAATGAAATAATCGCAGCGCGGGCTGAAGGGGCAGATCTGCGGCAGATTGATCAGGTCCGGCGGCAGCCCACGAATCGGTGTCAGCTTCCGCCCTTCTTCCTCGTCGAGGCGCGGGATCGAGCGCAGGAGACCGATAGTGTACGGCATGCGCGGACGGGCGAAAATCTCTTCGGTTGGTCCCTCTTCCACAATCCGCCCGGCATACATAACGATCACCCGGTCGGCCATCCCGGCGACGACCCCTAGGTCGTGGGTGATGATAATCACCGCTGTGCCCAGTTCATGCTGCAACCGTTGAATGAGCTCGAGGATCTGCGCCTGGATCGTCACATCGAGCGCAGTCGTCGGCTCATCGGCAATCAGGAGTTCCGGGTTGCACGATAGCGCCATTGCAATCATCACACGCTGCCGCATCCCGCCGGAGAACTGGTGCGGATAATCATCGAGGCGGCGCGCGGCGCCAGGAATGCCGACCATCTGCAGCAGCTCGATGGCTCGATTGTGCGCCTCTCTGGGGGTCAGTTTCATGTGGAGTTCGAGCGACTCGGTGATCTGTCGCCCGATGGTCAGCACCGGATTGAGCGAGGTCATCGGGTCCTGGAAGATCATCGCAATCCGGTTACCGCGAATGTGGCGCATCTCCTCGTCGGTATAATCGAGCAGGTTTTCGCCATCGAAGATAATCTGCCCGCCGACGATCTTCCCTGGCGGATTAGGGATCAGGCGCATAATCGACAGCGAGGTGACACTCTTGCCCGAACCGCTCTCGCCAACGATGCCGAGAGTCTCACCGCGATCAACGTGGAAGGAGACATTATTGACGGCTTTGACGACACCGTCCTGTGTTTTGAACTGAGTCTCGAGGTTCTTAACGACGAGCAGCGGTTGTGACATGGGCGATCTCCGTTATGGTGAAACGTCTTGGGCGAAATGACATGCCGACCAGTGTCCAGGGGTTTTCTCCTCGAATGCGGGTTCGACCTCGCGGCAGATATCGCGCGCCATCCAGCAGCGCGGGTGGAAGCGGCATCCCTTCGGCGGGTTGATCGGGCTAGGGACATCCCCCTGGAGAAGGATCCGTTCGCGCCGGATGTTCGGGTTAGGGATCGGGATGGCAGAAATCAACGCTTTCGTATACGGATGGAGCGGACGACGGAAGAGTTCCGCACGATCCGCCAGTTCGACCATTTTCCCCAGGTACATCACCCCGACGCGGTTGCTGATATGCTCGACGACGCTGAGGTTATGCGCGATGAACAGGTAGGTCAGGCCGAATTCCTGTTGCAGATTGCGCAGCAGGTTGAGCACCTGCGACTGGATCGACACATCGAGCGCCGACACCGGCTCGTCGCACACGATCAACTTGGGGTTCATCACCAGCGCGCGCGCAATGCCGATCCGCTGCCGCTGCCCGCCGGAGAACTCGTGCGGGAAGCGTTCCATATGGCTCGGATGCATGCCGACCTTTGCCAGCACTTCGCGCACTCGCTCGACGCGCTCGGCTTTGCTGCCGATGCCGTGGATGGTCAACCCTTCCGCCACGCTCTCACCGATTGTCATGCGCGGGTCGAGCGAAGCATACGGGTCCTGGAAGACGATCTGCATATCGCGGCGGAGCGCCTTCAACTGGCTGCCGGAGGCAGCGAGCACATCCTTCCCATCGAAAATCACCTCGCCATCGGTCGCCTTTTCGAGGCGCAGGATCGTTCGGCCGGTCGTCGTTTTGCCACACCCGCTCTCACCGACCAATCCAAGCGTTTCGCCGCGCTTGAGCGTGAAACTGACGCCGTCGACCGCTTTAACGACCGCGATGGTGCGACGCAGAATGCCACCCTTGATCGGAAAATGCTTGACCAGGTTATTGACTTCCAGCAGCGTATCGCTCGACACGCTGCGCTGCATTACGGTTGCCATACGATTACTTCCATTGGATCAGGAGGGTTGAGCATCGGGCGCATACAGCCAGCAGCGTACCTGCCGTTCGCTCTCCAGCGTGAACATTGGCGGCGGTTCATCGCAGCGGGCAAAGCGTTGCGCACAGCGATCGGCGAAGCGGCAACCGGCTGGCGGATTGATCAGGCTCGGCACCGTCCCGGGGATGGTCGCCAGTTCATCGACGATTTCGCCGAGGACCGGGATCGACGCCAGCAGACCCTGGGTGTAGGGGTGTTTCGGCTCGGCGAAGATGCTGCGCACATCGGCATACTCCACGATCTGACCGGCGTACATCACCGCGACGGTATCGACCATTTCGGCAACCACCCCCATATCGTGGGTGATCAGGATGATCGCGGTATTGATCTTCTCGCGCAATTCGCGCATGAGGTCGAGAATCTGCGCCTGGATCGTCACATCGAGCGCGGTCGTCGGCTCATCGGCGATCAGGAGTTCCGGGTTACATGCCAGTGCCATGGCGATCATCACGCGCTGCGCCTGCCCGCCTGACAGTTCGTGCGGATACTGATTGATGCGCCGTTCCGGGTCGGGCAGACCGACGAGCGAGAAGAGTTCGATAGCGCGCTTACGCGCCTCTTCGCCGCGTAACCCCTGATGAATCTCGAGCGCCTCGATGATCTGATCGCCGGCCTTAAACACCGGATTGAGGCAGGTGGTTGGCTGCTGGAAGATCATCGAGACGCGATTGCCGCGGATATGGCGCATATCTTCGTCACTGAGCGAGCGAATGTCGGCGCCATCGAAGATGATCTCACCCTCGACGATTCTGCCGGGAGGGTCCTGGATCAGGCGCATGATCGAAAGCGAGGTGACACTTTTGCCACAGCCGCTTTCGCCGACGATGCCAAGCGCTTCGCCGCGGCGCACTCTCAGGTCAATGCCATCGACGGCGCGCACCACGCCAGCCTCGGTATAGAAATAGGTCTTCAATCCTCGAACTTCGAGGAGCACATCGCCATTGGCAGCCTGTGCTTGCGGAGCGACTGCCGGAGCTGGAACAGATGAGGTCGTCACGTCTCGTTACATTCTCTTACAGTTTCAAGCGCGGATCGAGCGCATCGCGCAACCCGTCGCCAATGAAGTTGAACGCCAGCGAACAGAGAAAGATCGGCAACCCAGGGATGAGCGGCATCCACGGGTGATTGAACATATAACTGGTGGCGAAGCCCATCATATTGCCCCAGGTTGGCGTCGGGTCCTGTACGCCAAAGCCAAGGAAACTGATCGCCACCTCACTCACCAGCGCGCCGTTGAGACCAAGGGTAAACGCCACGATCAGCGGCGGGAAGGCATTCGGAAAGACGTGCTTGATCAGAATCCAGACATTCGACCCGCCAAGCGCGCGCGCCGACTCAATATACTGCATTTCGCGCACCTGGAGCACCATGCCGCGCATGAGGCGCCCGACGCCGACCCAGCCGAGCGATGCGAGCACCAGGATGAGCAGCGCCACCTGCGTCGCCTCGCGATTGGGCACTGCCATGATCCAGGCAACCGGACCGATGATCCAGGACGGCAGGACGATCAGGTCGGCATTCTGGATCATAATCGCGCTCAGAATCAGCAGGATGGGCAGATCGGGGATTGTCGCCACAAACTCCATAATGCGGCTGATCGTATTATCGACCCAACCGCCGAAGAACCCGGCCAGCAAGCCCAGGATCGTGCCAATGATCGCCACCAGGGTCGTGACCGAAATCGCCACCATGAGCGACACGCGCGCCGCATAGATCACGCGGGTGAAAAAGTCGCGTCCCAGATGGTCGGTGCCGAGGATATGGAGCTGCCCGGTCACCGGATCGGCGCTCATCGGCGGCAGGCGGGTGCGGTTCAGCCCGATGTCGTCGCGCGGGAAGGGCGCAATCCATGGCGCCAGGATCGACGCGGTAAAGATAATGATCAGAATGGCGAGGCTCGCCATTGCCAGGCGATGGCGGCGAAACCGGCGAAAGACAACCGTCCACTGCCCTTCGGAGCGAGGTTGCAATCGCTCGATAGCGCCAGGCGCCGCCGGTGTCGATGTTGTGGTCGCCATGCGTTACGCTCCTCACGCGAGCCGGATGCGCGGATCGACGACAGTATACAGAATATCGGAGATGAGATATCCGATCAACACCAGAACGGTACTGATGAACAGGATCGCCATCGCCACCGTATAGTCGCTCCGTCCCAGCGCATCGACGAGCAATCGCCCCATGCCGGGCCAGTTGAACACCGATTCGGTAATCGCTGCTCCCGCCACCAGGGTCGGCAGCACACCCGCAAGCAGGGTCACGAACGGGATCAGCGCATTGCGCAGCGCGTGCTTGGTGATCACGGCGCGCTCGCGCACGCCTTTGGCGCGCGCCGTGCGCACATAATCCTGCCGCAGCACTTCGAGCATGCTGGAGCGGATGAAGCGGCTCCAGGCTGCGATATTGAAGAAGGTCAGCACCGCGCACGGCATGATAAACCGCAGCGTGCGATCCAGCGTCGAACCGGCCTGCACCGTGCCGATCCAGGGAATGTCGTAGTTGCGGATGCCCTGCGCGCCGCCCGACGGCAGGTACGGCAACCCGGCATCCTTTGCCAGCACCGAAAAGATCAGGATCGCCATCACACCCATAAAGAGGGTCGGCAGCGACGATCCGACGAACGTAATGCCGGTCATCGCATAGTCGAAGCGCGAATACTGGCGCACCGCCGAATAGATGCCGATCGGCACGCCGATCAGAATGGCCAGCAGCGTCGAGACGCCCATCAACTGGATCGTGTAGGGCAGCCGGGTCATCAACAGGTCGCTGATCGGGCGGTCGCGCGCAATCTGCTGCGATAGCCCAAAGTCGCCAAACAGAATGCCGCGGCTGGTGCGGCGCTCCGCCAGGTCTGCCAGGGTGACATCACGCACGCACCCCTCTTCCCGGATTTCGACCGTGCCATCGGGGTAACGCAGGCGCACCTGACCAGGAATGGCGCACCCGACCACCGTGTCCGGCGGGATCAGATTCACGCCGCCGACCTGGATTGGACCGGCAGGGAAACCAGCCAGCCAGCGGGTAAAGCGGATGGGCAGATAGAGATCAAGTTCATACCGCGCTTTCAGGCGCGCAATATCTTCTTCCGTCACCCGGCGCTGCCCGGTATTCTGCATTTGCTGCAAAAACAACAACGGTCCCCCCGGCGCCAGATACAACAACGAGTAGCCGAGCATCGCCGAGAGGATGGTGACAATCACTATCTGGATCAAACGTCGAACAAGGTACGCTGTCATGCCATCATTCCTGGAAGAACAATCTGATGCTCTTAATTATATACGAAATGCGCGTGCAGGCCTGGTTCCCGCACGCGCATTGTACCGCCAGACCAATTACCGGATGAACAGGTTCATATCCATGTGTTCCCAGGTTGGGCTGGCGTCGGTCTTGGCTTCGATCTTGCCTTCCGCCGCCGCCTTGAGCACCGTCTCCACCTCTGGACCGGCGCCGAGCGTCGCCTTCTCCAGGATATCGACATCGCCGGTCAGCAACGCCGCCACGGCCGCGTTGGTGTCGGCATAGAACTGAATGATGACATTCTTGACCTTCGGTTCGCCGAGGACGAAGTTCGGGTTCGCCTCGAACTTCATATTCTGGCCCTTGTTCCACTCTTTCAGGATGTAGGGACCATACCCCAGCGGCAGCTCAGCGACCTCCGGCAGCGTCGCCCACTCCTTAGCCGGCACATCCGCCAGTTTCCGCCCGTCCGAAGTGGTGACGTGCGAGGGGTAGCCGCCGTAAGGTGCGGTAAAGTAGATCGGCCACTGCACGCCGGGCAGGAACTTGACCGTGTAGCTGGTGTCGCTGTTGAAGGTCACACCGTTGAGGTTATCGTGCGACTCACAGAAGGTGAGACTGACCGCCCCCGATTCGGGATCACAGGCGATCTTCACGCTAAGTTCCAGGTCCGCCTTCTTCAACGGCTCGCCGTCGGACCATTTGATCCCTTTGATGAGATCGTAGGTGACGGTGAGCTGGTTCATCTTCACCGTGCCGCTCTCATACTTGATTGTCTCACCGTCGGAGTTGATGATCTCCACACCCGGCTTGAGTTCGACAGCGGCGCCGGTGGCGTCCCAGACCTTGTCGCCTTCCTTGACCTCGACGACCTCATTCTTCGCCTTGCCGCTCTCGATCGTCGAGAGACCATCCTGCAGCACCGGCTGGAAGTCGTAGCTGTACTGAGTCGTCAGCACGCCCTCGACGAGTTGCGCCGCCTGGCGTTGCACCGCTGCGCTCTCGACCAGCGTGAACATCGAGGCTGGCTCCTGGGTGAAGCCCAGGATAATGGTATCGCCATTATCAGCGCGTCCCCACTCATAAGAGTTGGCGGTGATGTACTCGGTCGGGTCGGGCTTCAAGCCGGTCAGCGCCTTATTCCAGCCATACGCTTCCAGCCGCTGGAACAGCGGCAGGCTGACCATGTCCTTGGTGAACTCGACCTGGAACGCCTTGTAGTTCTTGATGCGCTCCTCGCGGTTCAGCGTATTGTTGGCTGCCGTGATCGCCTTGCTGGCGGTCTCGTTGCACCAACCCATGTAGTTCTGGCCATTCCAGTTGTTGTCTGGCAGCGGAATCTGGTCGCAGGCATAGAGTGTGCGGCCGCCCGGGTCTGCCTCGCCGACCCACGCGAACGCGCCGAGCTCGAAGTCGCGCCGGCGCAGACCAGAGGCGCCACCGAACCACCAGGATGCCGGGGCATGCTTGCGGATGATCTGGATGCCGCAGTTATCGAGCAACTGCTTCTCCAGCACTGTCGCCCACGTAATGCGGAACTGCGCGTTGGTCGTGGTGAATTCGAGCGACAACGGCACGCCATCCTTCGCGCGAACACGCTGGCCTTCCGCCAGTTTCCACCCCGCCTCGTCGAGCAGCGCCTTGCCCTTCTCGGCGTCGAATGGATAGGTCACGATGCCGTCCGCCTCGCTGGCTGCCGCCCAGTGCGTCTTCGGCAGGTTGGTGTCCATCAGCAGCGCTTCCTGCTGCTCCGGCGTGAGGTAGCTATAGACCGATTGGATCAATTCCGGTCGGTTGGTGCAGTAGGCAATCGCCTGGCGCACACGCACATCGCCGAGGATTGGGTGCGGTGTGGTGAACGCGCCGGCTGGCGCCGCCGTCGGAGCTTCCGCTACCACCGTCTCACGAACCACCACCGTCTCGCGGACCGGCTCTGCGGTTACAACCACCGTTTCGCGGACCGGCGCCTGTGCGGCGCCGCCACAAGCTGCCAGGATCGGCACAATCAGCCCAAGCAGCATCGCAAGGGCAATGTTCTTGTTGAGAGTCTTCACGGAAAGAACGCTCCTTTCTGCGGTCTTCCAACGGAGAACAGCGTGAGTCTTAAGTCAGGAATCTGTGATCAGTCCCTCAGACACGGTTTGACTCGATAAACCACCTCCCTTGCTGACGACGATCATTCCTCAAGATGACGCTGGATCATCGGCAGAGACAGTATGCATCAGGACAGAGGCGCGGGTCTGCGGGAACGCTTCCAGCGAAAGCGCCCACACGAATGGACATTGCTGGAGATGGAGTACCGCCAACTGTGAGCCATTGCCGCGCCTGCCCGGATGCGCCGGAAAGCCTTCTCGGTTTATGAACATAATGGTTGCGCGGAATGGTAACACGCTGCCACGTTGATGTCAAGCCAAAAATCGCACAAAACGATTGACAATGCGCATCAAAGCGCTACAATACAGTGCAAAGGCATAATGATGCACACGCTTACCCGTACAACTGCTGCTCTGCCCTTCGTTCTGAACGCTTCACGCCTGCTGGCTAGCGATCAAGCGCTAACCGTGCGCCTGGCCGGTCTGTTCGACCTGTTACGGCAGGCGATTGCGTTCCACGACGGTCGAATGACCTGGTGGCGTCGTGAGCCGGTTGCCGCCGCAACCGGCGAACAGTGGTATGCACCGAACGGCTGGAGCATTCCCTGGAGCGATGACGTCCTGCGCAAGGTCATCGAGCAGGGCAAGCCCTGGCAGAACGCTGCCCCCAGTGCCATCGTTCACTATGGCGCGCCAGTTGTCTGGAATGGACAGTTGTGGGGCGTGCTCGAACTGCGCGGCAGCGACCAGATGATCGTCGGCGATGAGGAGCAGGCGCTGATCGATGCGCTGACGCCGCTGCTGGCAGCGGCAATCGCTTCGGATCGCGGGGGTGGCGAAGCGCTGGCGCTGACTGCGCGGCAGCAGCGAGTGATCGAGACGTTGCGCGCTGAACTTGAAGCGCCGCTCGACCTGAGCCGGTTGCTGGCGTTTCTGCTGCGCTGGGCGCTCGATGCAACCGGCGCAGAGGCTGGCGCTATCACCCTCGTCGACCGTGATCGAGGGGAACTGGTGCTGCAAGCATACGAAGGGTACGGCAGCGATCCGCTCAGCCGTGATGCCTTTGGCGAGGCGCGCCGCCGCTGGAGTTGGGAAGTCGGCGTCGCCGGCAAGGTTGCGCGCACCGGTCGCGCGACGCTGCTGCGTGATGTGTCACGCGACCCGGATTACCGCGCGTTCGCCCCAGAGGTGCGCGCGGAACTGGCTGTGCCGATCGGCGCTGACCCGCCGCTCGCCGTGCTCCTCCTCGATAGCCCGCGCTCGGCAGCGTTTGGCGATAGCGAAGTGGCATTCGTCAACGCACTGTGCGATCTGGCGATCAATCCGCTGCGTCGCGCGCTGCACTACCAGCAGTTGCTCGAAACCAGTGCGCATTTGGGTCAGGTCTTCGCCAGCATGCCGAATGGACTGGTGCTGATGGATCAGCAGGGGCGCGTGTTGCGTCACAACCCGGCATGGCTGACAATCTGGGGGTTGCCGCCCGACTCAATGCGCGATCCCTTTTATATTCCGCTCGACCTCGTGCCGCTGTTGCTGCCCCGCCTGCGCGACCCGCTGGCGCTGACAGAATTGTGCGCCGAAGGACAACGTTCGCCCACAGAGGTTCAGTCGCTCCTGGTGCGCCTGACCAATCCGCATCAGGAATTGATGCTGCTCTCAGCGCCAACGCGTGACAGTTTCGGGTCGCTGACCGGCAGGCTCTGGATTGTCAGCGATGTGACGCGCGAACGTGAGGCGGATCGCCTGAAGAGCGAGTTCCTGTCGATCGTGTCACATGAACTGCGCACGCCGCTGACATCGATCATGGGGTACACCGAATTGCTGCTGGCGCGCAATTTCACCCCCGGCGAACAGCGCGAATTCATCAAAACGGTGTACAACGAGGCGAGTCATCTCTATCAGATTGTCGAAGACCTTCTGGGAGTCACCCGCCTGGAAGCCGGAAATGTGCGCCTCGACCGGTGGGCTGTGTCGCTGCGTCAGATCATCAGTGATCTGGTGGCGCACCTCAGCAACCAGATCGGCGGCAAACACTCAATGCTGATCGACATCCCGCCTTATCTGCCGCCGATTTACGCCGATCGCGATAAGGTCCGGCAGGTGCTGGTCAATCTGATCACGAATGCGGTGAAATACTCGCCAAACGGCGGCGAAATCCGGCTTACAGTCACCGAGCATGCGGATCTTCCGCCCGACCATCCAAAAGGGCAGTTTGTGCTGATTGCGATCAGCGACCAGGGGATTGGCATCGCCCCTGAGGACCTGCCGCGCATCTGGGAACGCTTTTACCGCGTCGATAACGGCAACACCCGCCGCATCGGCGGCACGGGTCTTGGCCTGTCCATCGCCAAGGCGCTCGTCGAACTGCACGGCGGGCGCATCTGGGCCGAGAGCAAACTCAACAAAGGGAGCACCTTCTATTTCACCCTGCCGGTGGCCACCGACCTGGTGCGGAGGTAGGGGTTAGGGGGTAGGGGTGAGGGGTGGTCGTTGCACGTTGCATGTCGCCCCTGGAAACATTTGTAGGGGCGCGCCCGCGCAGCGCCGGAGAGGCCGCGCCGCGCGCCGCTGGCGCGCCTACATTCTATTCATTCATCGGCGTCGTTGAATACCCTCCCGGCGCTTATGCCTCGCCGCCCCATGGTTTCCGCTACGAATGTACACCATGAGGTGCTTGCTGAGTATCCAAAGCAAAAGGCAGGAGATGCTCGAAGTCAACATCAAAGAACTGCGGAAACAACTGGCAGAATATATTGCGCGCGTGGAGGCGGGTGAAGAAATCATCGTCACCCGGCAGGAAAAAGCTGTGGCGCGGTTATGCCGCCAGTGCGCCCATTTCCTCTGTTCCCTGCTCTGACTGAGTTTCGCGCCAGCATTGCGTTGCGAGGCGAAGGCATGAGCGAAACGGTCATTACTGAGCGTCGGGAAGCGCGCTACTGACAGCGGACCGACAATTGGCTCGCAACGCTGAAGTGTCGGGCATCGACGGCGAGTTGTTGCACGTACAGGGATGAGACTATCGCTGCCGCTGTTGTGTTGTGTCGTCAGGACCCCACTGTATAGTTCAACAGCACAATCCCCGACTTCTCGTAGCGCCGTTGATTAATGAGGTTTAGGCGCCGTCGCGCTGTAGGAGAGGGTAAAAAAGGCGCGCCGCCGCCCAACAGAACAGGCGCTATCGCCAGTTCCACCGTATCCACGCGCTCCAATTCCAGCAGTGCGCGAAACAGTTCACCCCCGCCGAACAGCCAGATGTTTCTGCCCGGCTGCCTGCGCAACTGATCCACATAGTCCGACGTCAGTTCGGCGACGATCGTGGCGCGCGAATGCTCCTGGAATTGCAGGGTGCGAGAAAACACGATGATCTCTTTATCGGCATAGAGATGCCCGTAGGCGGGATCGTCCAACGACAGCGCTTCGTATGTTTTACGACCCATGAGCAGCGTGTCGAATTGGGCGAAGAGCGCTGCGAAATCGATGTCCGGCTCGTCGGGGATCCAGTCCGCTTCACCGTTCGGGCTGGCAATGTAGCCATCCAGGCTACAGACCACCTGGTAGCGGATGCGTCGCATCATGCCTCCTGTCAGCATTCACGCCATCGTGTCGCGCAGCCGTTGCACATCGCGCAGCGGCGGCGCACCGAAGAGCCGTTTGTACTCCCGATTGAAATGGGAGGCATCCTGGTAGCCGACGCGATAGGCGGCGTCGATCGCGGGCAGGTTTTCCCCGATCATGAGTCGCCGCGCTTCGTGCAGGCGCAGTTGCTTCTGAAATTGCAGCGGCGTCATGCCGGTGACGGCTTTGAAATAGTGGTGAAAGCCGGAGACGCTCATGCCCGCCTCGCGCGCCAGTTGCTCGATGCGCAGAGGCTGGTCGAAGTTCCGCCGGATGCGCTCAACGGCGCGCGCAATGTGGGAGATGGAGCCTCCCACACCCGCCAGATGGCGCAACCGTGCGCCCTGATCGCCCACCAGCAGACGATAGACGATTTCTCGCACAATCAGCGGCTTGAGCGCCTGTACGTCAGCGGCAGGCGCCTCGGTGAGCCGCACCAACCGCACGACAGCGTCCAACAACTCCCCATCCAGCAAACTGACATCCACCGCGCCAACTCTGGCGACGCTCGGTGGGGCTGTGTACCCGCTCTCTGCCATCACTGCGCCAACCAGTGATGGCGACAGGTCCAGGCGCAGGCTGAGGTAGGGGCGCCCGGGCGACGCCTCCAGCACGCGACTAACGCCAGGCAGATCGACAGTGACAAGCAGGTAGTGATAGGGGTCGTAGCGGTAGTGGCGGTCGCCAAGAAAGAGTTCCTTGCTCCCCTGGGCGATGATGCAAAAGGCGGGCCGACTCACGCTGTGCACCAGCCCGCGCGTGGCGGAAAGGCGGAAGAAATGAAGCCCCGGCAATGGCTCGATCTCCCCATCCTGACGAATCGTTCGCGCAATGCGCTCGACGAGTTCTTCCCGGTTGGCTTGCACCTCGCGTGCGCGCCGCTCCGCCTGTCGATCAGCAACCTGCTGCATGGAGTCTCCTTTGCTCCGCCTGGACTCAGAATGTGCAGAATCGTTCAATCTTGTAGCGATGATTATTCTATCACCTCTCCCCCGATGGCATGTACACTTCCCACAGATGCTCGCTTCGAAGCAAAGATGTATCAGCCGCCAGGAGGCTGCGATGATGCACAAACGAACACTGTGCGTGCGCAGGCTGGAGCGTTTGCAAGAGAATCTCGGCGCGGTGAATGTTGAACTGACGCCCCAAGATCTGCAAGCGATCAACGCAGCGCTTTCACAGCGTCACATCGTGGACGATTGCTACCCGCAGCAGTTGCAGGAAACGACCGGTTGCTGAGCAAGGAGACAGCCATGCGGATCATCCGAAATGGATCGCAGCCTTCCAGTAAAGGCTCAGACGAATATTTTACCGGCGCAGTGCGCTTCGATCCATTGTTCCTGGCGCCGGATCCAGCGCGCGTGCGCTGCGTCAGCGTCACCTTCGAGCCGGGCGCCCGCACCGCCTGGCACACCCACCCGCTGGGGCAGATTCTGATTGTGACGTCCGGCTGCGGTCGCGCGCAACGCTGGGGCGGACCGGTGGAAGAGATACGGGCGGGTGATGTGGTCTGGTTCGAGCCGGGCGAGAAACACTGGCACGGCGCATCGCCAACCATGGCGGTGACTCACATCGCCATCCAGGAAGCGCTCGACGGTCAATTCGTTGAGTGGATGGAACACGTGAGCGATGAGCAGTATCAGGGTTAAGAATATCGGTCGGAAACTGCGGATTTGACAGGCGTTGTGGCGGAAACTCTTTACAAGCCGTTCTCCGCCTCTCTATTCTCCGATCCAGATTACCCAATCAATAACAGACCGGCGGAGACAGAGCGGCGAATAACAGAAATGCATTCAGGAAGCAACAAATCAGCCTGCCGCAACGCTTGCAGGATTATTCAAAGATGCAAGAGATATCACCTGCCTCATTCCGCCTGAGCCTATCAGGATAGCACTATGAAAGCAATGCGTCTCGCAGTTCGATTTACCGATTCTTGTCCTGCCGGCGGACAAGCGCACACGATCGACGCCGAACTCGCTCTGATCGAGGTACAAAGCGCCAGAAGGATTGGGCGTGAGCGCCGCGCGTAAGACTGCTGTCTGAATGAGGTTTTGTCAGAGTCGTGCGATCAAGCACGACGATCGGATACCGAAAAGGAGCGCGAGAATGTCAACTATCCCGACAGTCACGTTGAACAACGGTGTCGAGATGCCGATCCTGGGATTCGGCGTCTTTCAAATCACCGATCCCGCAGAATGTGAACGCTGCGTGCTGGATGCATTGGAGACAGGCTATCGGTTGATCGATACTGCGGCGTCATATAGCAATGAGGCGGCTGTCGGCGCTGCCATTCGGCGCAGCGGCGTGCCGCGCGAAGACATTTTCGTGACGACCAAGCTCTGGATTCAGGACGCTGGCTACGAAAAAACCAGGCGGGCGTTTGAACGCTCCATGCAGCGGCTGCAACTGGAGTACCTCGATCTGTACTGATCCACCAGCCCTACGGCGATGTATACGGCGCCTGGCGTGCCATGGAGGAGTTGTATCGGGAAGGCCGCATCCGTGCCATTGGGGTCAGCAACTTCTATCCCGACCGGCTGATGGACCTGATCGTACACAACAATGTGGTTCCGACGGTGAACCCGATCGAGTGCCATCCGTTCCACCAGCAAATCGAGACCCAGGCGTTCCTGGAAGAGCACAGGGTGCAACTGGAGGCGTGGGGACCATTCGCCGAGGGCAGGAATAACATCTTCCAGAACGACGTGTTGCGCACCATTGCGGAGAAGCATCGCAAAACCGTTGCGCAGGTCATTCTGCGCTGGCTGATCCAGCGCCGGATTGTGGCGCTTCCGAAATCGGTGCGCAGGGAACGCATCGAGGAAAACTTCAACGTGTTCGATTTCGATCTCAGCCCGGAGGACATTGCGGCCATCGCCGCGCTGGACACGAAAACCAGCGCGTTCTTCGACCATCGCGATCCGGCGGTCGTGAAGCGGTTGGGAGAACTCAAGCGCCCGACGTAAGGCTTTTGTATGTGTAAAGGAACCAGCAGATGTCTGAACAAAAACAACCCACGCTCGCACAACAGTTGATCGGCGACTTTGCGCCCAGGTTGGTGGAACTGACGGACGAGGTGCTGTTTGGGGACGTGTGGGCGCGTCCAGAACTGTCGCCGCGCGACCGCAGCCTGGTGACCGTTGCGGCGCTGATCGCTAACGGCAACACTGAGCAGTTGCCAGGTCACCTGCGCCGGGCTACAGAGAACGGCCTCACGGAAAACGAGCTTGCCGAGGTGATCACGCACCTGGCTTTCTATGCCGGCTGGCCGCGGGCGATGTCGGCTGTGCGGGTGGCGCGTGAAGTCTTCAATCGATAAGAGGGTCTCCTGTGAGCGATCCTGATTGCAGGAAAAGCCGTGGTTATCACGTGTGTGAGCAGCGGGTCAGGCGAGGCGCCCGCTCGCCTGCTCGCCAGGGAGGGCGCAGCAGTGGTATCAGGCGCGCCGATACGAGCGCATTCGGGCGCTGGCGGATGAGTTGACCGGCAGCGGTGGCAAGGCGCTCGCCATCCTATTGATCGGCCGAGTTCGCCGTCTGCCCAACAGTTCATATTCGGACCTTCCGCATGTCGAGCACTCCGCTCTGGTCCCGGCAATCGGGTTGCGTCGCTCATCGATGCGGTATGGTATCATGGCAAACGCCATGAACGACTCAGAGCGTTCCCTGTCTTCGCCAGTCCCGGAAATGAAGGCGCAGGATGTCGTAGAGATTCTGCGTGTCTTCGAGCGCCACGGCATTGAGGTTCACGTCGATGGCGGATGGGCGGTTGATGCTCTGCTTGGACAGCAGACCCGACCGCATGCTGATCTGGATATCGCTATTCAGCACAACGACGCGCCGCTGGTGCGCGCGCTTCTGGCAGCGCAGGGGTTCCGCGAAATTCCCCGCGACGATAGTTGGGAGTGCAACTTTGTGCTGGCAGATGAGCGCGGGCGGCAGATCGACATCCATTCGTACACATTCGACGCTGCGGGCAACCATGTCTACGGCGTGCCCTATCCGCGCGAGTCGCTCAGCGGGCAGGGTTTGATCGATGGTCATCCGGTCCAGTGTATCGCGCCGGAGTGGCTGGTGCGATTCCATACCGGCTATCAATTGGACGAAAACGATTACCACGATGTAAAACTGCTCTGCCAGCATTTTGGTCTTGCCATGCCAGCGGAGTATGTGGTCTTTGAGATTGAAGAGGAGTAGATGCTCCTGGCGCAGGGGCGCCAGCCGGATGACTTCAGGATTGTCACCTGATAGGCAAGTTGCCTTTGTGTGCCTGCTGATGTGCTGTGGGCGAACCGCTCACCTTCAACTCCAACGCGCACCATCCTCCTTCCCGTCGCTTCTGGCGGTGACGGGGCATGTGGCGACGATGGGGTGCATGGCAACGCTTAACGTTCAACGACCACCACCCCCAGGTCAATCGGTCCCGCATCGTTGATCGGCGTCATGGTTGCGGCATCGTACATGCCCGTCAACAGGCGGTACGTTCCCGGCGGAACGGCTTCAGGAACGACGAGGTCCTGATCATCGCGCACCAGGTCGCCAGACGCCCACCGGCTGGTCGGGCGGCGCCCTTCGAGCGGTGGCACGTCGCGTTGTGCGACTTTGTTGCCCGCCTCATCAACCAGGTGCACATACACGGTATAATCCAGTGGCAGCGGGCGCGTCGCGCGCCAGAAGAGCGCCAGCGGCAACACGCCGCCCGCCTGCACGCGCCCCGGATGGCGGTATCCCTCCAGCACAATCGCGCCCATACCGAGCGTCGCGCCCGACAGCGTGCGCGGTTCGGCGGCGACATCCGGCGCGCCGGTGTCGAAGATCGCCAGTTCGGGTCCGTGGCGCTCACCGGCGCGCAGGAACTGTGCCGCCGGTTCGCCGAAGGCCGCCAGTGCCGCAGCGCCCGTCTCACGGTCGAGATGCACCACCACGAAGCGAATGCCCTGCTCACGGTACCACGCAAGGTCGTGGCGCACCGCCGGTTCGCCGCCAATAGCGCGCAAACGCGGCGAAAGGATGAGTGTATTATCCTCCAGCCAGAGGCGTTCACCGTCTATCGCGCGCGTTTCCAGCCATTCTCCCGCCAGAATGCGCGTCGTCGGGCGGGAACGCAGCAACTCATCATGGACCGCCTGCGCCAGCGGTTCGACCGTGAGCAACACTGTCGCCGCCAGCAACAGCGCTGTGCGGTTGCTCGCCAGCCGCCGTACAAATGCGCCAGACGACTGCCTGCCTGCCGGTCGATCCATTGTGTCTCCCAATCGCGCGGTCACCCATTCGACCGCAACGACGACCAGGGCCGCCGCCAGCACGCAGAGAAACGGCAGAAGCGGCATGGCATTGCGGAAGAACACCACCTTTACGCCGGTCAGTTGCAGCACCGCAGGAACCACGACGGCGAGCACGAGCACATCGGCAGGTTTACGCCGCAGAAATGCCAGCGTCACACCACCCAGGCATGCCCACGCCAGCAGCGTCCCTTCGCGGGTCAACGCCCACCAGTAGAACAGCGCCGGTTGATCCGACTCCGCACCGGGATGTCCCTCGAAGCGGTAATGAGCGATAATCCCGGCGAGATCGGTCAGAATGCGCGGCAGATCGCGCAACCAGAACGGCACGCCAAGAGTGAAACCCAACAAAATGCCGGGAAGAGCAGCAGTGAGAAGGTTGAAGGTTGAAGGTTGCCCGTAGAGACGTTGCAATGCAACGTCTCCGCCATGGGCGCCAGGAGTGATGGGATGGACATCGCGTGTTGACCGTCGCGCCGCGAAGATGATGGCGACCAGCAGCGCAACGACGAGCGAGCCGGCATTCCATTTGGTCGCCGTCGCCAGACCGACGCCGACGCCAGCGAGGAACGCCAGCGCGAGAATGTTCCAGCGAGCGGCAGTGGAAGGCGTCTCCCTCAACATCGTGCGCCCCGGCGCAACGCCGCCGAGTCGGACAATCGCAAGAAACGCCAGCAGCGTAAAAAACATCGCTGGCGTATCGGTCGTCACATAGTGCGAATCGCCGGTGACTGCGGGCATAACGGCGATCACGGCGGCTGCCAGCAGACCGGCGGCAGTGCCGTAGAGCATCCGCCCCGCCAGGAATGCCAGCGCCACCGCGCCCACGCCGAGCATTGCCGTCAGCGCGCGCGCCCAGACATAGAACTGCACCGGGTCGATGTCGGCGGGGGTGCGGTAGAGACCGGCGCCTGCGCCCCACACGAAGTGCGCCACAGCAACGCCGACCTGCATATAGGTGTAAAGCGTCGGGTAGGTATACGAAAAGGGGGTGTACTCGCCAGTGCGCAGCACGCGCAGCGCATCTTCCGCAACTGCCCACTCATCGGGGTGCTCGAAGTATGGCAACCCAAAGCGCAAACCCCAGACGCGCAGGAGCAGCGCGACGATCAGGATGCCCGCCAGCGCCACGGCGGTTTGCGTGATGCGCAGGCGCGCCAGCACTCCTGGCTGCGCAATGATCGACGTCAGCAGCACCAGCGCCAGCGCACCCTGCAGCGGCGCCGCAGCCGCGCCGAGCACACCGCGCCCCAGCGCCAGCGCCAGAAACAACGCCAGCGCCAGCGCCCCCGGCGCGAGCCGCAGCCAGCGCGCCTTCTCCCGTCGCGATTGCACCGCAGCGCGCGGTTCGACCGGAACATTCGCCATGCCCGGCATTATACCATTGTAAGGTGACGGTCACGTGGGATGCGCACGATGGCAGCGTATCGCCAGCGACCCTGGCGCCGTATAGGGGCGCTCGTTGTGGGCGTCTGGATGTAACCGTAGGAGTGCCCCTGGTGCTCACAGGGGCAGAGTTTTCCAGATGCGCTGCACTTTTTCCGTGTCCCGACGCCCGTTTTCCTTTCATCCCCCCTGCTTACAAGGGTAGAGCTTTGCGGATGCAACAGGAGTTTTGCTCGTCCCGACGCCCCTTTTTTCCCTCATCCCTCCACCCCCTTCTCCCACAAGGGGAGAAAAAGGAGTTGGGGCGTCCTGATGCCTGAAATGGACAATTCAACCGCGCGCGCAACGCCGGAGTCGCCAGGGAATGCGGGTCGAAGAGGAAGAGCGTCAACGGATCATCCATCACACACCTCCTGAAGGGGTGCAGGAAGCGTCGAGCAGACGCCGCGAGCGGGTGACAGGGGAACCTCGGACTTGGGGATTCTGGCTCGTGGCGCTTCCTCCCGCAGGCGTGCGCATCACCATCCGCAGCGGTTGCAGGCTGCCAGCCTGTGGCGGAGCGCCTGCCACGAGGTACGCAGAGTCCCCTGAACTGCTGAACCCCGCTCCCCTGAGCAGACCGGGAAGCGGAAATGCGCCCGGAGGTGATACGCGATATCATGACGGGCGCGCAGGCGGGACGTTGCTGCAACAAAGTAGTAAATAACACACTGCGCAGCGTCTGTCAAGATGTGGAAATCCACATCTTGACATCCCATCCTGGCGCTAGTAGAATAACCCTACCGAGTTAATTCAGTGAAAAGAAGGCGATAGAGATGGAAATCACTATCGCAGGATGCCAGACTGTATTGAGCATCGTACTGCTATATGCTGCATACACGAAGACGCGCGGGCCCGCCGCTTTGGTCGCAGCGCTGCGCGGTAGCGGTCTGCCTGAAGCGGTTGTTCGTCTGCTGACGATCCTGCTTCCGGCGCTGGAGGCCGGGATGGCGCTGGCAGTACTGACGAGTCCGCCCGCGCTGTTGCCCTGGACGATGGGGAGCGTTACTGGTATGCTACTGCTCTTCACAGCCTGGGTCGCGTGGGTGTATGCTCGCCGATTGCCGCTGTCGTGCGGCTGTTTTGGCGCTGCCGAACCCAGGGTGAGCGGCGTCACCCTGCTGCGCAACATCGGACTGCTGGTGTTGAGCGGCACCGGAACAATGCTGGCCATGCGGACGCCCGGGCTATCGCCGGGATTCCCCGTGTGGGGGACGGCGCTGGTCGCCGTAAGCGGCGCTGCGCTCATAGCGCTGGCTGTGCGCCGTGCAATGGCGCAGCAGTCATTCTCTGCTCATCCCACTCAACCCCAAGCAGCATTCGTCCAGCATCCGCGATCGCCTGTACGACGACGACTCCTGTATTTTTTGGGCGCTGCGGGCAGCGCGTTGACGTTGCTGCCACTCCGCAACAACGTACTCGTTTCGGCTGCGGAGGGGGCGGATCCTTCAATGCACCCCACACCCGCACCTGCACCCGATCAGGTGCGCGCACCTGAGAGTTGCACCTCTCAGCAGTCGGAAGATGGCGCAACGTATGTGCGCTGTTCCGTACAGGTCTGTTTTTGCATATCGTGCTTTGAAGTCTATGAGAGTATATCCAAGTCATGGACCTCAATCGCTACGTTTGCGTGTTATGATTCCTGTGATGGGACACTGTGCGCAACGCCCACCTGGTCGTATGTCGGACGAGTGTGCCGTCAGCTCGGTTGCCCATAATTGGGTGCGGCAATCAAGGAGGCTGCTATGTACATTCCGCTGCTCTCGCACTTTCCTTATCGGGAAATACCGGGGACAATCATCGCTGAACTGCGCGAAGTGCCACCTCATATGCGCGGTCACGGTTTCAGTCTGGCGAAGCTACGCGCGTGGCTTGGCGGCGATGAAGGGTATATCACAGATCCATATCGTGGCGAACGCCACCTGGTGTCGCTCAAGCCATGGCTGCAGACCAACCCGGATGTCGAGCTGGTCCTGTTCTTCGATTTTATCTTCAATGAGGAGTATGTTCGTCAGCATCCGGAACAGTTTCCGCCGCCTCCCGCACATGCACCAGCGTTCATCAGAGATACGCGCCGCAAGGAGGAAGACTTCCCAGGGTTGCGACATCACAAGTAAATCGGACAGCGTGTAATGTCCGAACCGCGATCTTCCATCTGGCGTCATCGTGATTTTCTCCAGCTCTGGGGCGCCACGGCGGTCGGTCCAATTGGGGACGCAGATCACCTTCCTCGCCCTGCCGTTCATTGCCGTCACCCTGCTGGACGCCTCGCCGCTGGACACCAGCATCCTGGCGATGCTGGAATGGATGCCTATGATGGCGCTTGGGCTTGGCCGCCGGCGCCATCGTGAACCGTACTCGCCGCCAGCCGCTCCTCATTGGATGTGGTGTGGCACGGGCGCTGGCGGTCGCCGCCATTCCCGTCGCGTACCTGACCGGCTGGCTCTCTCTGGCTGCTCTATGCGATCGTCCTGCTCACCGGACTGTTCAGCACATTTTTCGACCTTGCGTATCAGGCGCGGCTGCCGACTCTGGTCGCGCGCGACGACCTGATCGCTGCCAATAGTGGGCTGGGACTGGCGCAGTCCGGCACGCGCATCATCGATCCCGGGCTGACCGACGTGCTGATCGCCGTCTTCACCGCGCCAGTAGCCATTCTGTTCGATGCGCTGAGCTATCTGGCGTCGGCGCTGCTCCTCCTGGGCGCCCGCCAGCCGGAACCGCCGCCGGTCGCGGCGCCCCGCGCGGGCTCGGTGACGCGCGCACCGCGCCGGGAGATTCGTGAAGGAATAGTCAG
>ERZ1685331.56-NODE-56-length-36141-cov-20.051211_pt1 | contig 36141 bp, 31 predicted proteins | sample MGYA00580194_ERZ1685331 | MGnify/ENA primary metagenome ERZ1685331 (study PRJEB41501, sample SAMN08275520) | hot springs metagenome | biome: alkaline hot spring; material: microbial mat | place: Russia: Ush-Beldyr | collected 2015-07 | depth 0.5 m m ...
GCGGGCGGTTCCCGGGGTGCGGCGCCCGCCGCGCAGGTGACCCTCACCCGGGGAGGCGGGCGGTTCCCGGGGTGCGACGCCCGCCGCGCAGGTGACTACCGTGGAGAACGATGTGGCATCTGCCGACCCCTGCCAGATCGATGAGGTGGTCGCGGCGGTGCTGGCGGCGCCAAAGTACCGTGCTATCGATCCGTCGCTGGTGCACACGATTGCGGTGCGCGAACTCGCTGCGCGCAGAAGCCTCAAAGAAGCGATTAAGGCGACAAAGAACAAATTGCACCAGATTGCCGGCGCTTATGTCGAGCAGCGGATCGACGTCGCCGGCTGGGTGCGGCAATTGCAGGCGCACGATGCTCCCCGTTCTGCAACAGTATCGGATGATGCGCTGATTCAGGCAGCGCTGGCAAACGTGCATGTGGCTCATCTTGGTGCGTCGTTCATCAGAGCCTCGCGCGATCTGATGGCGCGCCATGCCTCAACCCGTGAACGTCTGCCGATTGTGCAACGTTTCTATGCCGAAATCTTCGCCGCTCTCCCCCCTATTCGCTCTGTCCTCGACGTTGGGTGCGGGCTGAACCCGCTCGCCATCCCCTGGATGCCGCTCGCTGCTGGCGCGGTCTACCACGCCAGCGACATTGATCGCACGATTGTCGAGTTCATCGCGCAGTACCTGGCGCTCGTCGGCATTTCTGGCAGCGTCGAGGTGCGCGACCAGGTGACTCATCCGGGTGGTCCGCCGGTCGATCTGGCACTGGCGCTGAAACTGTTGCCGGTGCTGGATCAGATTGAGCATGGCGCAGCAGCGCGGTTGCTCGACGCGCTCGATGCACCATTCGTGGTGGTGTCGTATCCCGTTCATACACTCGGCGGTCACCGCAAGGGCATGGGCGCAACCTACGAGCAACGGCTGGAAGCGCTCGTCGCCGGTCGGGAATGGGAGGTGCATCGGTTTGTCTTTCCGGGTGAACTTGCCTTCTTGATCAGGAAAGGACGCGGGCAATTATGGAAATCATCGGCGTCATCCTGCTGATCGTCGCGGGCGTCTGCCTGTGGGTCTGGCGCCAGCGGCAGGCAACGCTCACGACGATTGGCTCGACCGAGACGTATACCGCCGCGCTGCTGGAGGACATCTACCGGCGGGTTGCAACGGCGGTCGGCGCCGATGCGCTGGCGCAACGATGCGAGGTCAGCGGCGTTGTCGAGATGGATGCGCCGCTCCTGGGCAACGTCAGCAGCGCCAGGTGCGCTGCCTATCGCTTCACCATCAGCCGCGAGTACGAAGAGACCATCACCGAAACCGATCCGCAAGGGAAGACCCAAACGAAGGTGCAGCGCGGCAGTGAGGTGATCGAAACTGGCGATGTGCACACGCCATTCTATGTGCGCGATGAGACCGGGCGAATCCTGGTCGATCCCGAAGGGGCGGACATCGAGTGGCAGAATACGGCGTCGGTTTTCGAGCCAGCGAATGATCCGGGGTTTGCGCGTCGCCGGACGCTGGGAATGCGACGCACCGAACAGGCGCTACCGGTCGGCGAGCGGGTCTTCGTGTTGGGATATACCGTCGATCGCGGCGGACGACCAGGACTGACTCGCGGACCAAAAGGCGAAAAGATGATTATCAGCCGTAAAAGCGAGCGCCAGTTGATCACACATATGGAACGCAGTACGCGCAACCTGATAATTGCTGCTGCGATCTGCGGCGCTCTGGGGGTGGTGTTGCTCGTGTGGGGATTGCTGACGTGAACCAGAGCGGAAGGGGTCTGGATCCGGGAAGGTTCCCGCTGGAGAAGGGGTATTCCTACCCTGTTGCATCAGCATATGGTGCGGTACCATGCGAGTGCGTGAAGAACGACACAATCCGGTTACAGACGGGAGGATTCCTGTATGGGCAAGAATGTCATAAAATTGTTTGCGTTGATGGCGGCGTTGACCGCCCTGTTTCTCGTGATCGGCAATGCGCTGGGTGGAACGTTCGGTCTGATCATCGCGGTCGTGCTTGCCGCAGTAATGAACCTGGGCGCGTACTGGTTCTCCGACAGCATCGTGCTCCGGATGGCTGGCGCTCGTGAGGTAAGCCGCGCGGAAGCGCCGTGGTTCTATCAGATTGTCGAGCAGCAGATTGTTCGCGCCGGGCTGCCGATGCCGAAACTGTATATCATCGACGAAGATATTCCGAACGCTTTCGCCACCGGTCGCAGCCCGAGCAAAGGGGTTGTGGCGGTCACCACCGGCATCAGCCGCCTGCTGACGAAAGAAGAACTGGCGGGTGTGATCGCCCACGAACTGGCGCACATCAAGAATCGTGATACGCTTATCTCGGCAGTTACCGCAACGATCGCTGGCGCCATCGCAGCAATCGCCGACATGTGGATGTGGAGCCAGATTTTCAGTATGTTTGGCGGCGGCGACGACGAAGAGGGCGGTAACCCAATCGGCGAGTTGCTGCTGGTGATCGTCGCGCCGATTGCTGCAACCCTGATCCAGCTTGGCATCTCGCGCGCGCGCGAGTTCCAGGCAGATGAGCTTGGCGCGCGCATTCTGGGGGATCCGTTGCCGCTGGCGAGTGCGCTGGAGAAGATCGAATGGGCGGCGCAGCGCGGCTTCATGCAGATGAACCCGGCAACTGCTTCGCTCTACATTGTGAACCCGCTGAGCGGCGCAGGCGGGATGATGCGCTGGTTCAGCACTCACCCGCCGACCGAAGAGCGCATTGCGCGCCTGCGGGCAATGGCGCGCCAGGGCAGCGGGCGTGGTGCACTGGCGGCATAGACCAATCGGGAAATCTCTTCGACAGCGCAGGCGGCCCGCCGGTCGCCTGCGCTTTTTTGCGCTAGAATAGGGGTTAGGGGTTGCATCGTGGACACTGAGTTGGAACATCGCGCTGGTGAGGCGCCGAAGATGTACTGGCAGGTGTTGCTACGCCTGCGCTGGTTGCTTGGTGGCACCATCGGTCTGGCGTTCGCAGTCGGGCGCGTGATCGAGTCACTGTGGTTCGATCCTGATGTTCCAATTATGCGCATCGTGGGAGATGTGGCGGCCTGGGGGTTGCTCGGCGGTCTCGCCGTCTGGTTGACGCTGACGTGGGTCAGTCGCCAGGAGCAACGGTATCAGGCAGGGCTGGAGCAGGCGTTGCGCGATCAGCAGCGCGCCTACAGTCAACTGGCGTTGCTCAGCGAGGTCAACCGGCGGATCGTCGACTCGGCGACCCTCGATGAGATTCTCGATGCGGCGCTCACCTTTCCGCGACGGCTGGTTCCCGCGCGGGCGACGGCAGTGCTCCTGCTCGACCCGACGGGGATTGTCGAAACGCGGGCGTACGGCGCACCGGTGGATGAGCTTGCCCGCCTGCGCAAGGCATTGAGCATCGCTGACCGGATGGCGACAGCGCGCCATCCACAGATGATCGAAAGCGCCGATGGCGCCAGCGTCTGCCTGGCGCTGCCGCTCCACGATGGTATGGCGCTGCTGGGGTGGATCGAGTTGCATCTCGAACAACCGATAACTATCGCTCAGGACGAACTGGCATTGCTGGAAACAATCGCAAATGAGATTGCAGAAGCGATCGCCAGCGCGCGCCGTCGTTCACGGGAAGAACGGGCGATTTATCAACTGGAACGCGCCATTGCTGAGGAGCGTGCCCGCATTGCCCGTGATATTCACGATGGAATCGCCCAGAGTCTGGCGTTCATACGCATGCGCATCGATCTCTGGAATGAATGGATCGAAAGTGATCCCCAGCACCTGCGCACTGAGTTGATGGAGTTGAAAACGACCCTGCGCGAGCAGATCCGCGAGCTGCGACGGGCGATCTTTGCGCTGCGCCCGGTGCAATTCGACGAACTCGGCTTTGTCGGCGGGTTGCGCCGCTACATCGTCGAATTTGCCGGGCAACAGAGCTGGGATATTCACGTCGATCTGTCGGGTACGCCTTCCACCATTTCGCCGGAAGTCGAAGCGGTTGCGTTCCGGGTTGTGCAGGAGGCGCTGACCAATGTCGCCAAACACGCAGCGGCATCGCGGGTCGAGGTGCTGATTGGCCAGGCGGACGAAGGGTTGCAACTTGTCGTCCGCGATAACGGTCGGGGGTTCGATCCAGGGGCGCTTCCCGAAGCGCCGGGGCACGTCGGTCTGCGCCAGATGCGCGAGCGCCTGGCGGCATTGCGCGGGCAGTTGACCATTCTTTCGCGCCCGGGCGCCGGTACGGAATTGCGCGCATGGATACCGCTCCTTCCAGGCGTTGAAGGTTAGAATGCTGGACGTCGGGGCGTTCGTTTATCTGCTCATACAACCACAAAAACACAGAGAAAGACATAGAGGGTGCAGAGGTTGAAGGTGTGAGGGCTTTATTTCCTCGTTGCTCTATTCGCGTATTCACCGGCACATTGGTTTATTCGCTGACGTATTCGTTCATTTGTTGATCCATTCACTGACGCATTCGCTTATTCGCCATTGAGGGCATGTATGAGTGACAAACCGATCCGTATTCTGCTTGCCGACGATCATCGTATGTTCCGTCAGGGATTGCGCGAACTGCTCGAGCGCAAAGGCGGGTTCATCATCGTTGGCGAGGCATCGACCGGGCGCGAGGTGCTGGCTCAGGCGGCAGCGCTGCACCCCGACATTGTGCTGCTCGACATTCAGATGCCGGAGATCGACGGCGTTGTGGTGGCACGGCAACTGGCGCAGACTCACCCAGACGTCAAGGTCATCATGCTGACGATGTATCGCCAGGATCAGCATCTGTTCGAGGCGATCAAAGCCGGGGCGCGCGCCTACCTGCTGAAGGACGCCGACGCCGACGAGTTGATCGATGTGATCGAGCGGGTGCATCGCGGCGAAGCAGCGCTCGACCCCACCGTCACGCTGCGGGTATTCGATGAGTTTCGCCGCCTCAGCGTCGATCAGGACGCCGAACAATTGACGGAGCGCGAGCGCGATATTCTGACGCTCCTGGCTGAAGGGCACGACAATCGTACGATTGCGCAACGCCTGTTTCTGTCGGAGAAGACAGTGGGCAACCGCCTGAGTGAAATCTTCCAGAAACTCGGCGTCAGCAACCGCACCCAGGCGGCGCTGGTGGCGGTACAGCGCGGATTGATTGCACCGCCGAAACCGGACTCGACCGAATAGGCGCCGGGTGGCCGGCGGACGTTGAATACATATTCCGCTATCTGCCCGCACGCCCGGCGACTGACGTCGCGGGCCAGACCGCACGATACCGGATGAATTGCTCAAAAACCATAAGCCACGACCTGTGGATGCGCAGACTGCCTGCGCAGGCTGGTGCAAATGATAACGGATTAACTTCTCAAGGATTATCGGACCGCCACAAAGCGCTAGATACCGTAGACGACACGTGTTATCGCCAGGTAGAGCGGCAATCCCAGCGTCAGGTTGAATGGGAAGGTAATCACCAGCGCCGCGGTCAAATAATAGCCGGGGTTGGCTTGCGGCAGCGCGATACGCACGGCGGCAGGCGCCGCAATGTACGACGCGCTGGCTGCCAGCACTCCCAGGATCATGCCGCCGCCTGGCGACAATCCTGCGAGATTACCAAGCAAGATGCCGATGACGCCGTGCAGGATGGGAATGACAATACCAAACCCGATCAGGAATCGTCCGGCTTTTGCCACATCGCGGAACTGGCGCGCGGCAACCATGCCCATTTCGAGCAGAAAGAACGTTAACGCGCCTTTGAACGGATCGACGAACAGCGGCGCCACCTGCGCGAAACCTTCCTTGCCAGCCGCTGCACCGATCACCAGACCGCCGAACAGTAACAGGATGCTCTTGCCGGTCAGCACTTCATGCAGCACGCTCCGCCACGACCCCACCTGCCCAAGTCGCATACGCGCAATCACCAGTGCGACAATGATGCCGGGGATTTCCATGACGGCGACCAGCGCGGGCATAAAACCTTCATACGGCATCGGAATGCTTTCCAGGAATGTCAGGCTGGCGCTGAATGTGACCGCCGAGACCGAGCCGTAATGCGCAGCGATGGCGGCTGAGTCGGCGACGCTGAACTTCCCCAGTTTGTGCAGAATGGCATAGCACCAGATCGGAATAGCAGCGCCAAAGAGAAGCGCGACGAGTATCGGAGCCCACAATTGAGCAATTGGCGTCGCCGACAGTTCAGCACCGCCTTTCAACCCGATTGCCAGCAGCAGGTAGATCGAGAGAGCGGTGTACAATGCATCGGGAAAGTGGAGATCGCTTCGCACAAGGGTCGCAATGATTCCGAGCAGGAATGCAAGCGCCATCGGTGAGAGCAGGTTGAGACGTATCAGTTCCAGGAAGTCCATAGCAGTGTTTCCTGTCGAGTAACCTGTGTCGCCATGCGTCCCGGCTTACACGGCGAACATTCACAGGTTTGGGCGTCGCTACCTATTATAGCGACGGGGTATGCGCGATCAGTTCATCGGCGCCTATGCACAGGTTTGATGTGTTCCACGAATCGCTGACGCCGGTTCTTACCGCTATTCTGGCAACCCTTCCGCATCCTGAAGGTCCATTGCTCGACGTGGGGTGCGGCGCAGGCGCCAAAGCGCCAGTGCTGCACGCAACACTCAATCTGACGACGCCACTCGTTGGCCTGGATTATACTCTGGAGGCGTTACACGAAGCCGTTGCATGCGATAGATTGCTGGCAGTCGCTGGAGATGCGCATGCGCTGCCGCTACGCACCGCATCCTGTGGCGCAGCGGTGTGCATTGCCACGCTTGGCTTGCTGCGCGATCAGCGCGCGGCGCTGCGCGAATTGCGGCGCGCGGTGCGTCCTGGAGGATGGGTTCTGGTGGTGACGGCGACAACTGCCTGGGTTTCCTGGTCCGCTCATATGCGCGATTGGATTGCAACCCGATGGGCTTGCGCAGATGCGCCTGGAGAACGTTTGCTGACAACGTCCGAACCGGCTGCCGATCTCGGCGCTCTGTTGCAGGAAACTGGATGGAGCGAGGTGCGCGCCGGCGCATTCGTGATTGGCGTGGGTGGCATCGCCAATCAGCCAGTGTCGCCGCTGCTGACGCGCGAGGCGGTGCAGCGCTATCTGACGCCCACAGACGTGCACGATTACGAGGCGCTCGTTGCCGACGCCGATATTGAACTTCTCCCGTTGATGCTGACGGCAGTGGGGATGTAAGCAGGCTTCTGCGCTCACACAGGCACAGAGGCACGGAGACAGGAAGCGTTAGCCCCTTGCGCCTTCGTGTGAGGTTTTTCTCTACGCACAAAGGCGCAAAGCATCGTTCGTTTTTTCCCTTTGCGCCTTTGTGTGAGAGCAACCAGCGGTCTCTGGCGATTGCTCACCGGTGCTGTCCTGGCGCCTGTTCCGCCTTTCCATTGCTGCGGAGCGGCAGGGCTGGCAGGGTTGAGGCGGACTGACGCCACGCCTTGATGCCCCAGATGACCAGCGCTGTCGCCGCTGCCTCGTCGAGATTGCCGACGACAGGCAGAGCATCGGGGATCAATTCGAGGACGCCAGCAGTCGGGTTGACCAGGTAGACAACGCCAAGCGCCACTGCGCCCAATGCAATCAGACGACGCTGCCAGGGACGGTTCATTGGAAATTGCTCCTCGAACGAAACTGCGCTTCTCCTGCCGAACAGACGTTGAGAAACCATGAAAAGTTGCGCGGCTGAGTGCATGGTATACTGCCATGTATGCCTGCCCATCTCGATGCGTTAGCCACCCGTCATGGGGTGTTGCCGTTGCCCGCCTTTCTGCCGGACGCCACGTTTGGCGCGGTGCGCGCCGCCGATGCCGGCGATGTGCGCGCCGCCGGGGTGCGCGCGCTGGTGATGAATACGTTCCACCTCATGCAGAAGCCGGGTTCGTCGACCATTCAGGCGCTTGGCGGGCTGCACACAATGACAGGATGGGACGGTCCGATCATGACCGACTCGGGCGGCTTTCAGGCGTACTCGCTCATTCGGCAGAACCCAAAGCAGGGGCGCATCACCGATCAGGGGATTGTGTTTCAACCGGAAGGCGCCGGGCGCAAGTTTCAGTTGACGCCAGAGAAGTGTATTCAACTGCAACTGGCATATGGCGCCGATATTGTGGTCTGCCTCGACGACTGTACGCACGTCGACGACTCGCCTGCCGAACAGCGCGCTTCGGTGCGGCGCACGATTCGTTGGGCGGCGCGTTGCAAACAGGAGTTCGAGCGCCAAATGGCGATGCGCCGCCTGGCTCATGAGCGACCGTTGTTGTTCGCCGTGGTGCAAGGGGGCGGTATTCCTGAACTGCGACGCGAATGCGCCGAGGCGCTGCTCGAAATCGGATTCGACGGCTACGGCTACGGCGGGTGGCCCCTCGACGCACAGGGCAACCTGCTGACCGACATGCTGACGCTCACCCGTGAATTGATTCCGCCGCATCTACCGCTCCACGCACTTGGCGTTGGTCACCCGGAGTATGTGGCAACCTCTGCGCGCATGGGGTATCAGTTGTTCGACAGCGCCCTGCCGACACGCGATGCGCGCAATGGGCGGCTCTATGCCTTCACTGTCGATCCGCGCGACTCAGGATTTCGTCTGATCGACCGCTGGTTTCACTACGTTTATGTCGAAGACGCGCGATATATCAAAGTCGATGCGCCGGTTTCGCCCGGCTGCGATTGTTACACCTGCACCCGCTACTCCCTTGGCTACCTGCACCATCTGCAAGCCATTGGCGAAACCCTCTTCTACCGTCTGGCGACAATCCACAATCTCCGGTTTATAAGTACGCTGATGGGGCTGATCGCGGCTGAGACGGCTGTCGCCTCTGCCAGTTGACGCCGTGGTGTGGCAACAATGGTGGCGCTGGCGCTCATCAGTCGTGGCGCGGATCGCCAGAACGGCGATCATCGGTGCTGCGCCAATCCGCCGGTGAGGTGACCGTACCCACGCCAACGGACGCCTCGATAGACCCCGGCACGATTGGCGCTGGCGGAGATCCGGGCGTGTATGGTTCAGCTATGTCGACCAACGCTGAATCGTCGGTCTGAGTGTGTGCAGGGCGCTGCCGCGCCTTCGTCCTGGCGCATGCGGACTCCGAACCGGTCGCGCCGGCGCAGGGCTTTGTGCACTCAGAGCGGACATGAATGCCCGCGCGGCGCACGAAGCCCTGTGGTTGCACCTGCGCGTCAGGCGCTAACTTGCCAGGCGGTTCGAGACTCCGCGCCGGGCGCTAATCCTCCGAATAGTGGTCACCTGCGCATGCGGAGTGCGAACGACAGGACGCCAATGATCACCCCCAGCAGAACAACCGCGCTCCCTGCCCAGAAAAGAGCATTGGCGACCGCTGCGTGGAATGCATAGCGCGCCGCCAGGTGGGGTGGCGGGTCCTGGTAGGGAATTCCGGCAAAGGCGAGGTTGTAAATGAAACTGATGATGATCAGACCTATTCCAGCGCCGATCAGGAGCAGATACCAGCACGATTTCATAGTGTGTTCCCCCTGGCACGTTCCGTCCCGTCAACAGAACATGCCACAAAATAAGGCACAACGCATAAAAAAACGAAGATGTACTCACGTATTTCCTTGCCGGGGCGCAACGTGAGGGATATAAAAAAGCCCTTTTGCGCTCAAATAGACGATAATTACAAAATTTTCATTATTAATCACCCTTGATAGCGCAATAACTCCTTTTTTACCTCTGCTTGAATGCTGCTTAAGCCATTTTGATTATTCTTCTATTGAGCCTGACGTTGAAATCTGCGCGTGTGAACGTGTCTGGCAGTCCTGGATCTCCGGACTGTTCACGAGCGAGCCGGAGCGCAGATGGCGTCTGCGCCGTCGGTATGTTTGTTCGATCACTGCGTCTCTCCCTCAGCATTCGCGGCGCATTTCCCAGGGTCTTCCGGTGCTTTTCGTGCCACAGCCCGATTGCGGCTGCTGACTGGTTCACTGCGTGGTTGCATCACTGGCTCGCAGAGTTGAGACAATAAACAGCAGGGAGAGGAGTACAACGCAATGTTCGGAGGAAAACGCACGCTCGGTCTGATCGGTACAATCGCGCTGCTGATCGCAACGGTCTCTGCGGTAGCAGCAGGTACGGAGATTCCTGAACTGCGGGGTTCATCACGCACGGGCAACGTCATCTTTATCCATCCCGACGGCTCTGGCATCAACCATTGGGCTGCTGCGCGCATCTACTGGTACGGTCCTGATGCGCTGAGCCCCTGGGATACGCTGCCTGAGATGGCAGCCTATCGTGGTCACATGGCGGACATCCTGACCGGCACCTCGAATGGTGGCGCGACCACGCACGCTTTCGGTTACAAGGTCGAAGGGCTTGGCTCATTCGGCAAAGACGGCGATGGTGATGCCGCGCGTAGCATTCTGGCGCTTTCCGGCTATCCGGGCAGCATCGCGCGCGAGGCGATCAACCATGGTCACCCGGTGGCGCTCGTGAACGATGGCGATATCGCCGAGCCGGGCACAGCCGCCTTTGTCTCTGAGGTCGGCAACCGAAACCTCGACAACGAGATCGTTCGCCAGATCCTCGATGGTCGTCCGGGCTTCGAAGGTGAGCAGCCGCCGCACATCATTCTGGCTGGCGGTGAGCGGTTCTTTCTGCCGGCTGGTACGCCGCAGTGCACTCCAGAGGCTGTCACACTCGACTGCTATGTGCACCGTGACCCGATCACCGGCGCTGGTCCGAGCCGCGAGGACGGACGCAACCTGCTCAAGGAGTTCGAGGCGAAGGGATATGTAATTGTGCGCACCCGCGCCGAGTTCGAGGCGCTGCGCGAGCGGGTGAATAGTGATCGCCGCTATGCGCCTAATGTGCTCGGACTGTTTGCCGCTGACGATATTTTCAATGATGTGCCCGAGGAGCGCCTGATCAGCGCAGGTCTGGTCGATCCTTCCATCGACGTCAACGACAAGCGCACGAACCTGATCCTCTTCGGCAGCCAACCCGGTACACTGGGGTATAATCCGCCAACTGCCGCTGAGATGACCGATCTGGCACTGACGATTATCCAGCGTTGCGCGCGGCAGGCTGGTAAGCCGTTTATGATGGTGGTCGAAACGGAGAGCGTGGACAACTTTGGCAACAACGACAATGCCATCGGCACGCTCACCGGTCTGAAGCACGCCAACGATGTCATCGAGGTGGCGCAGCGGTTCCAGCAGCGCAATCGCAATACGCTGATCCTGACCGCCGCCGACAGCGACGCTGGCGGTATGCAGGTCGGTGCATGGGATCCGAACCGGAATGTGGCGGGGTATAACAACAACCCAACCGGAGTGAGTGCGCAAAATGTGTCCTCGCCGCTCGATGGTCGCTATGGACGCAACTCACCGCCGTTCCTGAGCGAGCCCGATGCCTATGGCAAGCGGATGGCATTCGCGGTTAGCTGGGTGGGCACGCCTGACGTGTCGGGCGGCATTCTCTCGCGCGCTCAGGGGTTGAACTCTGCTGAATTGCGCCGCACGTTTCGTGGGCGTTTCGACAACACCGATGTGTACCGCCTGATGTACCTGACCCTCTTCGGCACAGCGCTGCCGTCGTCGGTCGGTCAGACGGCGCCAAACCGGTAGTCGGCGACAGTCGCCTCAGTCTACCGAGCCGTCGGCGCACCTGTACAGGCGCCGGCGGCTTCGCAGCGTTTGCACCAACCGCTCAGATGACGGTTACTTATGCCTGTGGACGCGCCAGCGCGCCAGTGCTGGCGCGTCTGCACCGGTTGCACCACCTGCCCGGGTGATGGTCATCCGACCTGCGCCTCAACAGCCTCGATCGACGCGCCAATCGCACTCAGGGCGCGTTGAAAATCCTTCTCTGCCGCCACGATCCGCTGCTCCGCCACCTCTCTGGATGATCCCGTTGTCGAAAGCGTCACGCGAAACTTCACATCGGAACCAAACCGCTGCGCTCGGGACGTCAGGTAGACATCGGGATGCTTCTCGGAGACCGCTTGCAGCACAGGCGCCAGAATCGACTCATCTTTGCAGTTCACTATTGTCAGTTTTTCGAGAAATGCGCTCTCACCAAAGAGCCGTTGCAGCACCGGCTGGAGCGCGCCTTCGAATATCCCCTTCAGTTCCGCAGACACGCCGGGCAGACAGACAACGGTGGATGTGTCTGTCTCCAGGAGAACGCCGGGCGCTGCACCAACCGGATTTTCGAGCGGGGCTGCGCCTGCTGGCACATGCGCCATCTTTTCGCGTGCAGGGGTGATGGTCGGATCATCCACCGCACCTTCACGCGCGAAGCGCTCGTACTGCCGCCGTACCATTGCAAGCGCATCACAATGCAGAGTCAGAGGACGGCGCGTGGCAGTTGCAACTGCGGCAACTGTGATGTCGTCCTGGGTCGGTCCCATGCCGCCGATGGTGATGACAAGTCTGGCGGAACGGTCCAGACACGAGCGAATCTCGCGGACAATCGCGTCCATGTCGTCGCGCACGATGACGGCGCGTTCGACGCGCCCTCCCAGCGCCGTGATCCGCCGACAGATCCAGTTGGTGTTGGTGTCCAGCACATCGCCCTGGAGCAACTCATTGCCGGTTACCACTATCTCGACAGGGATCATAGTATTTTCCTGACTCTCCCAACCTCTGTTGATATGCGCTTCGATACAACACGTCCATTTCTACCCGTAACATTTTGCCGGTTCCTGTGTTTCTGGATTGTACATCAGCGATACCACACCTGTGACTAGAGGAGGAGTATCAATGGTTTTCGTCGAGGTGATCGGTCACGCGGCAGCAGCGCTTGCGTTTGCGTTCCTGACAGGGTTCGTCATCATGCGCCGCCGAAAACTGGCGCGAACATTGTCGCGGAATGCGACCATCGCCTATCGCGCGATTCTTGTCGTGAGCAGCGTTGTGGCGTTGATCCACGCATACCATGCTATTGACAGCGCATTGTTTGGAGATGTACAGACCCTGTCGGATCCGACCTATGTCGCGCTCCATTCGCCTGCGCTGGTTGCGTTGAGCGTCGTGCTGCTGTTTCTGGTCAGCGTCAAACTGGTCGCCGAGCGCAGCCCGCGTCCACGCCGCATTCTGGCGATCGGCGCACACCCCGACGACCTAGAGATCGCCTGTGGTGCAACGCTGGCGAAGATGCGCGATGCCGGTCACGATGTCTACGCTGTGGTGCTGACATGCGGCGAAGCAGGTGGCGACCCGACGATACGTGTGCACGAAGCGCATAACGGCGCCGCCTTTCTCGATGTCAGTGCAGTGGAAGTGCTCAATTTCAACGACACCGCCCTGGCGGAACAGGTCAATGAGATTACTCGCGCCATCGAAGCACGCCTTCGAGACTATACACCTGACATCATCCTGACCCACTCGGCGCACGACCAGCATCAGGATCATCTGGCTGTTCATCAGGCGACGCTCCGCGCTGCACGTAACCACAGCGCCATCCTGTGCTACGAGAGCCCCTCGGTTACGCGCGATTTCCAGCCGACGTTCTTTGTCGATGTCGATGGGTATCTCGATGTGAAGATCGAGAGTATTCGCACCCACGCCGATCAGCGGAGCAAGCCGTATGTCAGTCCGGAACGGGTGCGCGGGGTTGCCGTGTTCCGTGGGGGACAGGCAAAAACACGCTACGCGGAAGGTTTTGAGGTCGTTCGGGCGCTTTCGTCCGCATTAGGAGATATGTGATGGCAACCATACTGGTCACCGGTGTTGGCGGTCCTGCCGGGCAAAGCCTGGCGCGCCAGTTGATCGAGCGTGGGTATCGAGTCGTCGGCACAGATATGCGGCGCATCGCTATGCCAGGTGTTATCGTGCACCGGGCGCCCGCTGCCAGCGATCCGGTATTCATCGAAACACTACGTGCATTGACAGCGGAAAGCAATGCCGATCTGGTCATCCCAACCGTCAGTGAGGAATTGCCAATCCTGGCGCGCGAAAAGGACTGGCCCGCACCAATGGCGCTGGCGCCGCGCGAAGGAGTGTTGCTGGCGAACGATAAATGGCTGACCTGGCGGCGTCTCTCAGAGTGCGGGGTTGCTGTTCCCCGTGCAATGCTGCCGTCAAGCATCCAGAGCGCCGATCACGTCGCACAGACGATAGGCTGGCCCTGCCTCGCCAAACCGCGTGTCGGACGCGGCGGGCGCCACGTGACGCTCTATCAAGAGCCTGAGTTCGACGCCCTTTGCGCTCTCGATGACCGCTTCATTCTGCAAGAGTTCATTCCGGGTGCGGAATATGCGCCGAATGTGTACATCCGTCGCAGCGGTCCTGACATTGTTGTGCCGCTGCGCAAGACTGCGCTCAAGCAAGGTATGATCGGTAATGCAGTGAGCGTCGTTTATGAAGACGCCCCCGATGTTGCAGCGCTGGCGTGCGCCGCTGCACATGCGCTGGGTCTCGCCGGTGCGCTCGACATCGACATTCGCCAACGCAACGATGGCGTGCCGGTGGTGCTGGAGGTTAATGCACGCTTCGGCGCCAATAGTGCATATGCGCCAGAAGTCCTGAGCGCGTTGCTCGAAGAAATCGGTTTGCAGTAAGGATGAGGGCGACTCCGTTCGTCCTTCCTTGCCTTCGTGTCGGGCAGGGTATGGGCAGGTTTGCGACCTGCCCTAACCAATGCGAGAATCGAGGATCATCATGATGGACATTCTGAGTCTGGTGTTCGTCATCTTGAGCATTCCGCTTCTGTGGAGCGGGTTGCTGAACGTGTGCTATATGCCGCTGTCACTGGCGTTCGAGCTGCGGCGCCTGCGCTGGCAGCCGCAACCGACCGAAACCACGCCGCTTGTTTCGATTGTCGTGCCAGCTTATAACGAAGGACGTGTCATCATTGCCTGCGTCGAGTCGATTCTGGCAAGTCCCTATCCGAACAAGGAGATTATTCTGGTCAATGATGGTTCCACCGACAATACACTGGCGTCCATGCAGCGTTTCAGCAATCGGAAGGATGTTATCATTGTGGACAAGCCCAACGGCGGAAAGGCATCAGCGCTGAACGCCGGACTGGCGCACGCACGCGGTGAGTTTATCTTCTGCGTGGATGCTGACGGCATCTTTACGTCAGACACCATTCCCGCCATGTTGCGTGCGTTCGACAGCCCGTATGTTGGTGCGGTTTGCGGTAGCGACGCGCCGATCAACCTGGATCGTCCGCAAACGCATCTGGCGGCCATTCAAACCCACGTTGGCACCGGGTTTGTGCGCCGGGCGTTGTCGTTGATCGGGTGTCTGCCTATCGTATCCGGGAACATCGGTGCATTCCGCCGCAGCGCGCTTGTCCGAACCGGTGGGTTTCGCCATGGGTTGCTCGGCGAAGACCTCGAACTGACCTGGCGGATGCATCGCGCGGGCTACGATGTGCGGTTTGCGCCCGACGCGCTGGTGCTGGCGGAAGTGCCCTCGACGATACGCGGTTTGTGGAAGCAGCGTGTGCGCTGGGCGCGCGGCTTTTTGCAAACCGCCTGGCTGCACCGCGATATGATCGGCAATCCACGTTTTGGTCCGATTGGTCCATTTCTGGCGCTCAATTTCTTTAATATGGTCGTGGTTCCAATCCTCCAGTTGAGCGCGCTGGGATCGTTGATCGTTCTTCTGTTGACCGGCGCTGCTCCTGGCGGATGGACGCCGCTCGGCATTCTGGCGTGGGTCGGGTTGTTCCAGACATTCGCCATCGCGCTGTTTGCGCTCGTGCTGGACCGCGCCTGGCATCACATGCGCTACCTGTACGCTGTAATCTTCTGGTTGCCGTACTCGTTACTGCTCAGCCTCGTGATGGCGCGCGCCATCTATCTCGAATTGCGGCGCGCTGAGCAGCGCTGGAACAAACTTGATCGCGTCGGTATCGGCGTACCAACCGTTGCCGTTGCAGCACCGCAGAGCCGAGTCACGCAACGTCTCGAAACCCTGCCAGGCGCGCAAACGATGACGCTCCTGTCAACAAAACCGGAGATGTGGATGGCGTATGCCCGGCATCTGGCGCTGCGTGGCTCATCAGAGGCGCGTGAGACGCTAAGGAGGGTTGTCGAAACCGTGCGACGCTACAGGAACAGGATATGAGATCGGCTTTGATTGTTCTGGCGCTGATGTCCATGCTGTTCTCACCCTGGTTACCAGAGGCATGGGCATGTCCTGGCGCTACTGAACCATCACCGGACACGGGCGCTTTGTCCGACTCAGCAACATTGCCGATCCGCGCTATCAGCCTCGACCTCTCCGATCTGGCGCGATCGTCGGACGATCTCGACCGACTCGAACAACGCATGCGGGATACTGGCGTAAATATGGTCGGTCTTAGCGCCGGTCGCCTCGATTGGACCGGCTTTCGCTGGAGCGGTAAGGAAGAACGCTGGTCCGCCGGGGTGCGTGAGCGTGAACGCGACCTGCTGGCAGATGCGGCACAACGTTTCGGCGACTGGGCGCACGTTTCGGCGATTGTCGATGTCTTTGCGCCACGTTATCTGCAAGCGCAGCCGTCGCAGCGCGCGCTGGACGCCGCCGGTCGCCCCGTTCCCTATCAGGCAAGCACGCATGCGCTCGTCCATGGACCCTTCGGTGACGATCTGATTACTATGATCGACTATATTGCCCGTCACTATGAGGTCGATTCAATTACCCTGACCGAGTTGTTCTACTATCAGGAAGGGTATGGCGCCGACGATCTGGCGCTGTACCAGGAGCACAGCAAGCGGCGCGACTGGCCCCGCACTGCGCGTGGGGCGATCAACATCGATCATCCCACGATTGGCGCATGGCGTTCGGCAATGATTGCTCGATTCGTCGAACGCGCGGCGCATGTTGCGCATACGCATGGGAAGCAACTCTTCGTCGACGTGCGCATTGACCGGGAGGCGCCCCAGAACGAAGGGCGGCGCAGCGGGCACGATTATGCGCTGCTTTTGCAGCATGCCGATCGGCTGGTGCTCTGGAACTATTTCGGCTTGAATGGAACATCGCCAGAGTACACGCGCGACATTGCGCGGTATGTGCAGCGGTACAGCGCCAACCGGATCATCATTTCATATGGTTTGTGGGCGGAGCGCGGCGCCGTGGTGCGCGCCGCAGACCTGCAACGCGCCATGGACGCCGGGAAGGAGGGCAATCTGCCGCACGCCTGGATTACACCGGTCAGGCTCATGAATGACGATCACTGGCAGGCGATCACATCCGTGTGGCGTACTGCGGTGCAGCGCCCGCCTACGGCTACACCACTACGATCAGCGCCAGATCGTTGACGTTGGTCTGCGTGGGACCTGGTCGCAGGAGGTCGTCCAGCGCGGCAAAGAAGGGATAACTGTCATTGTGCGCCAGCGCCGCGACTGTGTCGAGTCCCAGCGCCGCAGCACGCTGGATCGTCGTATCGCTGACCACTGCGCCAGCCGCGTCGGTCGGTCCATCGCCGCCATCGGTTGCCAGTGCAACGAGGAGCGCGCCGGGCGCTGCGGCAAGGTCAGCGGCGGCGGCGAGCGCCAGTTCCTGATTGCGCCCACCACGACCGTCGCCGCGCAGGGTGACCGTCGTTTCGCCGCCAGCGATCACGCACGCCGGTGGGCTGATTGGATGATTGCTGACCGCAATTTCGCGCGCAATGGCAGCCAGCACGCGCCCAACGACGCGCGCTTCACCCTGAAGAAAGGTCGTCAATAGCAGGGTGTTGAACCCCTCGTTGCGCGCGACTGCCAGCGCCGCGTCGGCTGCCAGGCGATTGCTGCCGATGATCAGGTTGTGGACCCGCGCCAGCGCTGGATCGCCCGGCTTTGGCGTCTCATCAATCTCGCCGCGCGCACCGCACTGCAACCGTTCCAGAATGGCAGCCGGCGTCTGGCGCATCACGGCATATCGTTCGAGTACGCCAAGCGCATCGGCGAAGGTGGTCGGGTCGGCGACAGTGGGACCGGAGGCGATCACGTCGAGCGGATCGCCGACCACATCGGACAGAATGAGGGTGACGACGGCGGCTGGCACTGCCAGGCGCGCCAGCCCGCCGCCTTTCAGCGTGTCGAGATGACGACGCAGCGTGTTGATCTCATTGATCGACGCGCCACACGCCAGCAACAACCGTGTCAGACGTTGCAGATCATCGAGGGTAATCTCCGGTGCGGGGCGCGTCAGCAGCGCCGATCCGCCGCCGGAGATCAGCGCCAGCACCAGGTCGCGCTCACCGGTGTGGTGCAGCAGATCGGCAATCCGTTCGCCAGCGGCGACACCACGCGCATCGGGAAGTGGATGCCCGGCTTCGATAATCTCGATCCGGGATTGCAATGCTGCCAGGTTTTCTGCTGCAATGTGCCCCTCCTTGACGACGACCACGCCGCCAGTCAGTCGGTCGCCGAGGATGCTGGCGGCAGCGGCAGCCATTGGCGCTCCCGCTTTACCCGCACCAACGATCCAGCAGCGGTCGAAGTCACGGAGGTTGTACACGGCATCGCCAGCAACGAGTCGCTCACCATCGCACCGCAGGGAGCGCCGCACCGCAGCGCCCGGCTCGACAGCCGCGACCGCCGCAGCGAGAATGCGCGCCACTGCGGCGCCGTGCGGCAGCGCGCGGAGCGTGGCGGTCAGGAATGACTCCGGATTCATGCCGCATCCACCAGCGCCTCGAAACGATCAATGTCGTTCCGGATAACTTCGAGGCTGGCGCGCCAGAACGCAGGTGCGCGCAGATCGAACCCCAGCCGCGCTGCCAGGTCGATCGGGCTTGCCAGCCCGGTCGAAGCGAGCAGGTCATCGTAGCGCGCCTGAAATGCGTCGGGCGCGCGCTGATATTCAGCGTACAACCCCAATCCAAACAGCAGTCCGAACATGTAGGGATAGTTATAGAAAGAAAATCCGCTGCTGTAGTAATGTCCCTTGACAGCCCACATGAATGGGTGCAATGTCCGCTCATCGAGCACATCACCATACGTCTGCTTTTGTGCAGCGATCATCAACGCACACAGTTCCGACACTGAGAGGTCGCGCACGGCGCGCTGCTCAAAGAGCGCCGTTTCGAACAGGAAGCGGGAGGTAATATCGACCACGACCTGGCAGGCGCCGCTGAGGAACGCCTCGAGGATTTCGAGCGTCTCGTCGCGACTCGCGTCTTGCAGCGCCGCATTGCGCACAATCGTCTCGCAGAAGATGCTGGCTGTTTCGGCCAGGGTCATCGGCGTATCACGGTTGAGCATCGTATGCTGCGCCAGGTTCAGGTTGTGGTAGCCGTGCCCGAGTTCGTGCGCCATGGTGAACATGCTATCCGCCGTGGAGTCATGGTTCACCAAAATGCGCGACTCATCACGCCGGAGCGACATACAGAAGGCGCCGCCAGCTTTCCCGGCGCGTGGTTCGGCATCGATCCAGCGCTCGCGGAACGCCCGTGCAGCGAAGTCTCCCAGGCGTGGCGAGTAGCGCGCGAACTGCGTCACGATAAACGCCTCGGCGTCGCTGAACTGCCAGCCACGTCCGCCGCCGCCGACCGGCGCGAACAGATCGTACCAGGCGAGACGTTCGACGCCGAGCAATCGTGCTTTGGCGCGCAGGTATCGCTGAAAATCGGGGAAGAACTCGCGCGCGGCGCTCATCATGGCATCGAGCGTGGCGCGGTCGATACCGTTATCGAACAGCGAGGCATCGAGGGGTGTTGCCCAGCGCCGGCGGCGACCAAGCGCAAGAACCTGCCCTTTGATGCTGTTGAGCGCCGCCGCAATGGGCAGTGCAGCACGTTCCCATGCAGCAAGTTCCGCTTCGTGCGCGCGGCGCCGCACCTGGCGGTCGGGGTCACGCGCCAGATTACGCACCTGGCTCATCGGCAGTTCGACCACCTGCCCCTCACGCTCGATCGGGACCATGATCTGCGACGTCAGATTCTGGTACAGGCGCGTCCAGGCGATCCCGCCCGACAGATCGAGTTCTGCCGCAAGTTCCTCTTCCGCCGGCGACATCAGGTGACGGGCTTCTTCGGCAGCGCGTCGCACCAGATAGGCGTGGTCGCGCGCGACAGCCGAGTGCTGAGTCAATGTCTCGACATCCAGCCCGCCAATCCAGGCGGTCAACCGTTTCAGCAGTTTCGTCAGTTTGACGCTATCCTGCATGAGCAGGCTAAGCGCTGCCTGCGCCTGCTCGTTGCGCGAGTCGGTCGCCACAAAACTGTAGGCATAGGCGCGCAGTGTGGCGAAGCGTTCCAGCAGGTCGTTCAACGCCACGATAACGGTATCGAATGCTGCAATCGCATCGTCATTCGTCGCTTGATCGTCGCGTCGGTCAATGCCCAGACGATCAAACAGCGCGGTCATATCGTCGAATGACTGACGCACTGTGGTGAGATCGTGGTCAAACTCTGGCGAGTCGAGCGAAGGATAGACAACCGTCATATCCCAATGGGGGAGGATTTCGCCTACAGATGTGGTCATTGGTCATTCCTCTAGCATTCAATCCACGTCCCGGTTCAAGAAATGGTGACAGGTATGGTACCGCATGATGGGCAAAATATCGAGTCGCCGTCAGGGTGGAGGTGCAGTCATGACGTGTCAGAAAACGCGACATCTCATCCGCCGCACCGCCCTCCGTCGCCCATCTCGACTGGCGACGCCCGCGCGGAACGCACGCAGCGGAGAATACACGAGCGCCCTGTGTGCTGCTCCGCCCAGAGGTTCAGCCCTTCGACAAACTCAGGGACCATTCTGCATTGAACCCATCAACCGGCAACGGAGGCGCCACAGGCGTGTTCGAGATACCGGAGGCGGCGGAACGTCTGGAAGAACGTCAGACTCTGATTCGTGATCGGAGAGGGAGGCGCTGCCTGTACGGCTGCAATGATCTGCTGCGTCGCCTGGTTCAGACAACCATCCAGTTGATCGGCGGGCGCACCGTGCGCCCGCAGGCGGCGAAACTCCGGTTCCCACGGCACGCTGCACATATCGTGCGCAACAACCCCAATGATATCAGGGACGACGGCACTGTGGCGCAACCAGTCCAGCCCGAGACAGAAGGTGACCGATGCGCACGGCGCCCGTTCGATCGCCAGCTTCAACAGTTCTGCTTCGTGGCCAATTGCAAGTGTAAGCAGCCCAACATCATCGGCTTGAAGCGCCTCAGCGCAGCGTACCGGAACCCGAAGCAATTCTGCCAGCGCGCGAGCCAGCGGTTCAGCCAGGCGATCAATCGGAACGACGCAGGTGAGGCGCCAGCGTTGCAATCGGGCAAGGTGGGTGAGGCGATGGAGGCTGATGGCAATGTCGGGGTAGGTAAAGTGGAAATCGGAGAACTCCTCCGTCCTGCTTCCGTCGTCGTGGGTCGATCCAAGATAGGCAGCGCCCTGTTCGGCATAGAAACGCTCTCTGAGCGAATGGACGACGCCAATTTCACGGTGGCGCTCGACTGCCTGAACATACATTTGAATGCGAAGCCGGGCAATCTCGCGTGTGGCGTGGCGGAGCGCAATATGCAATGCTGTCTCTGCGTCGTCGTATGCACCGAGGCGCAGATAGCAGCGACCAATCAGCAGATGGAGGTTACTATCGTTTGGGTAGCGCTGACGGGTGATCTGGAGATGGTAGAGCGCTGCATAATCATCGCCGTGCTGAAAGTGCGCCAGCCCGAGTTGATAGTGCACTGCGGGGTCTTCGGCATCGAAGATCAGGCACTGCAAAAGCGCATTGATGGCTTCGTCGTATCTGCCAAGTTCGATAAGGATGCTGCCAATGTTGAAATATGCCAGAAACCCGCCTTCCAGGTTTGCGACAATGCGAAACTCTTCCGCCGCCTTTGCCAGCAGACCGTGCCGATGGTAGTAATTACCAAGAGCGTCATGCGCCTCTGCGAGATGCGGGTTATGCTCTAATGCACGCCGATACTCTTCCACCGCCTCTTCAACGCGGTTTGCCTGTTCGAGCACCAGGCCGCGCTGAAAATGCACGATCGCCTCGTCATAGTGCGGCTCGCCGAGCATAGCCGGTTCTCCTTCAGTTGGGCCGCGGGTGGATGGACGGTTTCTCATCAATTTCTCAGAATTATAGCATACGAGAACCGTCATGCGGGAGTTAAGAACTGAGAACTGAGAACCGAGAACCAGGGGGTTAAGGGTTGAACCCATTGATCTCATCGCTCTCGCCCCTAACCGCTACTCCTCCTGCTTGATGTCGCTCAGCCGCACCGTCTTCTGTACGCCGAATTTGATCGTCTTCTGCCCTTCGCTGGAGAGTTTGCCGGTCTGCTGCAGGTGCTGAATCTCGCGCTGCATCGTCTGTGCGAGATCGACTTCGCCCTGGTTGAGCAGCCGGGTCACGGCGCTTTGCAGTTTTTGGGTCGCTCCCGTAACATCGCCAGCAGCAAGGTCCTGCAATGCGCGCGTTTGCAGTTTGAAGGCGCTAACCTTTTCGACGATGTTCATCACACTGGCATGCACCTGAGCAGCAAGGCCGGCATCGGTCGTAAATGTGAGCATGATGTCGGCGCGGCTCTTCTCACCGTGCAGATTCAGCAGCGGAACGTCGTAACTCACTTCTGCCTGCGCGATGCGATATTCCCCGGCGGGGCGCGGTTCGACCAGCACTTCAACAAGTAGAGTGCGTCCGCTGCCGGTTTCCAGTTCACCGAGCGGCACACTCACATCACGGTCGGAAATCGGGCGGTAGCCAAGGTTCGTGATGAGCGGATAGACCTGCCACACGGCGCGCGGCAACACTCCCTGCACAAACCGCAGCGTCAGGTTTGCGTTCTGCACGGTCGTCGCCTGCGCACGCTGGATGGTGTTCTGGAAGTAATCGACGATCTTTTCCGGGCGCTCAATGTAGTCGGCAGTACCGCCTGAACGGTTTGCCATCTCGATCAACAGGTCCTCGTTCCAGTCCTTGCCAACGCCAAGCGCCGTGATCGGCGTCTTGCGCCGTCCGGCGTCCTCGGCGCGTCGCAGACAGTCGGACTCGTTCTCGGTCTGGCCATCGGTCAACAAAATGAGACGGCGCACCGTTTGCGGCGGTCCTTTGTCGATCTCGCGCAGACCCGCCTCCACAGCGGGCGCGATCCGAGTGCCGCCGCTATCGCGCACACGATTGACGCGATCGACCAGCTCAGCAGGTTTGGTGACCGGCGTGGCGGGGATCAGGACCTCGGTGCGATGATCGAAGATGACGACCGAGACAATATCCTGCGCATCGAGCATTTCGATTGCGCGAATCGTCGCCCGTCGCACCCGGTCGATCTTTTCGCCCTTCATCGAGCCGCTCCGGTCGATGACAAAGCAGACATTGACCGGCGCGCGCGCCTGCGTCATCACCTGGCCAGGCGTGACTTCGATCAGCAGGTATGCAACTTGCGGCGTCGCCGCTGCTGCAAGATACGGGCGCGCCAGCGACGCGCGAATGGCAACCTCGCCCGCCATTAGACTACTCCTTCGACAACTCGCTATGCGGTCGCTATAGATCGCGCCGGGTCGTGTCGATACCAGAGACCGGCGCGATTATCGATTCTGCTTTCGAGGTGCAACGCATGCGTCTATGCTTCCCTTCATAATGTACGCTGCCGAACATTTCACAGTTGCTTTCCGCGACTCCTGTCGTATGCCAACGGCATTGCGCCTGTAAAGTATAACAAAGTTCTGCCACGAGCAACAACGCACGCATCAATCCAGGGTGCAGTCATGCAAGAACAGGAACCGCAGCACATCACCAGCCGCCACACGTCGCGCCGTCCCTCTCGACCGGAAGCACGCGCGCGAACGTGAATGCCCGCGCCCAGCACCATCCGCCCGACGGTTCGGCGTCGGACGGCACGGCGGGCTGCCCCCGACAATTCACGCGCAGACCAATCAATCTGCGCTCTACGGATCGCACACGTCCTGCGATATCGCCATAGCGCCAATTTCGGGCATCCTGTGGTACAATTGGCGCAGGAATGCGGTTCCCCCTGCAAGGAGCGCATACGCAGCGCCATATGTCTGATCTGCTTGCGCCGGAAACGATTATCCACGGTCCACATGCCGAGTATCGCATCATCTCACTGATAGGTCGCGGCGGGATGGGAGCGGTCTACCGTGCGCTGCGCCTGGCAGACTCGACGATCTGGGCGCTGAAGGAGATGCGTCCGGCAGAGGATCTGCCGACCGCAGAACTCGAAGAGAATCGTCGCCTGTTTTTGCAGGAAGCCGAACTCCTCAGCAAACTCAGCCATCCGGGGTTGCCGGTCGTCGCCGACCTGTTCGAATACCAGGGGCGCCCGGTGATGATCATGGAGTTCGTTCCGGGTCAGACGCTCGAGCACCGCATCCGCGACGCCAATGCGCCGCTGCTCGAACAACAGGTGGTCGGGTACGGCATTCAACTGGCACGCATCTTGCATTACCTCCACACGCGCACACCGCCAATCATCTACCGCGACCTGAAGCCGTCGAACGTGATGCTGACCCCGGAGGGCGTGCTGAAACTGATCGATTTCGGCGTTGCACGAACCTACAAAGTGCGCAAGGCGAAAGATACAATTGCGATGGGGTCGGCGGGCTATGCACCGCCGGAACAGTATGGCAAAGGGCAAACTGACGCGCGCTCCGACGTGTACGCGCTCGGCGCAACGCTGCTCCACCTGTTGACCAATCTGCCGCCGATCCCGCTGCAGACACCCGCAAAAGGAAGTATTCGCAAACTCAATCCGTCTGTTGATACACGCACTGAAGAGACGATCATCAAGGCGATGAACCTCGAACCATCCAGACGGTTCAGCAGCGCGCTGGAATTTGAGCAGGCGCTCCATCGCTGCCTCGACGCGCCGTTCGTCGATCCTGTCACACGCGCCACCCCGCCGCCGCCGATCATTCCGCCGGTCGTGGCACACCCGACGAGCGAAACGATCCTGCAGGCGCCCATCGCACCGGTCGCCCCTCCCGTCCCACCTCCCACAGCGCCGATCAGCACGATGCCGGAAGGCCATACCTGTGCACGATGCGGGCGGCTCAACAAGCCCAATGCGCGTTTCTGCGCCGGTTGCGGCGCGCCGCTCAGCGCCGCCCTGGCTGTGCCGCGCCTGATCGTCGCCTCGCCACGCAGCACCTTCGAGCAAAAGATCGAACGGACACCGCTGCGTATTGGCCGCCGTGACCCGCGCCAACACCACTATCCGGAACTCGACCTGGCAGAGCACGATCGCGGCATCGCATCGCGCCATCACGCGATGATCGAACGCAATGGCGACTACTACACATTGACCGACCTTGGCTCGACCAACGGCACGCTCGTGAACGGGACACCGTTACCGCCGCACCAGAAACATCGCCTGCGCTCCGGTGACCGGATCAAGATTGGCGAAGTGGAAATCGAGTTTCGCTGGGGATAGCGTATGGGAAAGACGCCACATGTTCTCATTCTGCGCGCCGCCGGCATTAACCGCGATAATGATGCTGCGCTGGCGATCGAACTTGCGGGAGGGCGCCCCGAGATAGTCCACATCAACCGGCTGATCGCCGGTGAACGGCGCCTGACCGACTATGCGATGCTGGTCGTTCCAGGGGGGTTTTCGTATGGTGACCATTTGGGCGCCGGGAAACTCCTGGCGGTCGATCTCATCCATTGCCTTGGCGATCAGATCACACGCTTTATCGCCGATGGCCGCCCGGTGATCGGCATCTGCAACGGCTTTCAGGCGCTGGTGAAGGCTGGCATTCTGCCTGGCGTCCGACCAGACGACGCACCACAGCCGGTGACGCTTACCGATAACGCCTCCGGTCGCTTCGAGTGCCGCTGGGTGCATCTGGCCGCCGACCCGACCAGCGTGTGCGTCTTCACCCGCGGCATTGATCGCCCGATTGAGGTTCCCGTCGCCCATGGCGAAGGGCGCTTCGTGGCGCGCAATGACGCCACCCTCGCCGCGCTGCGCACCGCCGGTCTGGTGGCATTGCGCTACGTTGCCGCCAATGGCGGTTCGCCCGCATACCCGGAGAACCCGAACGGCTCTGTGGATCATATCGCCGGGATCTGCAACCCTGGCGGCAATGTGCTGGGATTGATGCCGCACCCGGAGAATGCGGCGTTGCCATACCAGCATCCACGCTGGACGCGCGAGCCGTTGCGGAAAGAAGGGGATGGGTTGATTATCTTTCGGAATGCGATCCGATATGCAGTGGGAATGTGACCCCAGTAGGGGCGCGCCGCCGCCGCGCCCACGACCGCCACGCCCCACGCGCCCCCGCCGCGCCCGCGCAGCGCATAGGTTCGCCCGTGATCATCGCTGAATTTCGCCTCTCAGTCGCAGAACGCGCCTACCGGAACCACTTACGCCGCGCCTCCTCGAAGAACCCTTCAGCGCGCAGGGTGTCGAGCGCCTGATTGACGGCTTCGTGCAGGCGGTACGCTTCCGGCGCAATCGCAATGACATACGGCTCGAAGGTCAGCGCCTGCGCGACGCGCAACTCTGGCGCGTGCGCGATAGCGATCAGCGCTGCCGGATGATCGGCGATCACGGCATCCACCTCGCCACGCAGCAACGCCGCCAGCGCCTCGTCGGGCGTGTCGTAATCGGAGCGCAGCGTGAACCTCGCCCCCTCCATCAGGCGACGCCGCGCCAGCGTATCGGCGTCGGAACCGAGCGCCACACCCACCATACGACCGGCAAGGTCGGCATCCGAGGCAATGGATGCATCCGAACGGACTACCAGCATCTGCCCGGCATCGAAGTAGAACTGCGAGAAACGAGCGCGCCAGCCGAGTTCTGGCGCGTAAGGGAGAGCGGAGATTGCCACATCGGCCCGCCGCGCCGCCAGATCATCGTAGATCGAGTCCAGTCCGCTGGGGACGAATTCGACTTGAACACCAAGACGCGCCGCAATCGCCCGCGCCAGATCGATGTCGTATCCGGCGGGTTGCCCATCCTCCATCCAGGTGAACGGGTAAAAGCCAAGATCAACCGCCACGCGCAACGTGCGGCGTTGCTGCACCCCAGCCCACACCGGGTCGAGTCCTTGCCCGGCGACGCTTAACCCCATTTGTGTACTTAACGCCAGCGCCGCATACCCAACAATGATCAGCAGCGCCGCCACATCGAGCCAGCGCCGGAAGGCGCGTTGCCGCCATCGCATCCGCAGCATCTCTCTCATCGTATCTTCATACAGACGGCTTGATCACCGGTCTTTATTCAAGTATACTTTAACCAATCTTGATTGAAACCCTTCATACCTTCGGTTTTCTCTCCTGGTAAGTCTACTATTTTGCGAGCAGCAGCCCGGCGATGTCGCTGTCGATAGACGAGCGTTAGTTTCCAGGGAATGTGGTGATACTTATGCAAGACCCGCATCACATGTCGCAACCTCCAGTTCAGCCGACGGCGCCTCCGCCGTATCCGGTTCAATCGCCGTATCCGTACTATACCCCACCGCCTCGCGTTGGCGCTGCCAGTCGTCTTGCCCGGCTGATGCGTCTGCTGCTGCGGCGTGTGCTCTACAACCTTGTGCTGCTGGGGCGTGCGCTGCGACCCTTTGCTTCGACCCTGATAGTCGCCTTTGTGCTGTTGAGCGTCATTGGCTGGATGGGCTGGCAACTCTGGGGACCAAAGCCGAACGGTCCGACATTCACCCGCGCCGACTCCATTCCGCCTGCGCCCGCAGTGCTCAACTACCTGCAAGGGCGCAAAACCTTCGACGCCGATATGATGTGGGACTCGTTCAGCGCCGAGTATCAAACGTCGCGGCTCAACGTCGGCGCCTCGAAAGCAACTTTGCAGTCGCAGGCCAATATCGAGAAAAATATGGGTCTGGTGTATAACCGCTATGATTACATCGGCGGCATTTCCCTCGACGATGGCGGCTCGATGTACTTCTATGCGGTTCAGGTGTCGCTCCAGAGCCAGAGCGCCAAAGTGCCGATGATCATCACCGCCAATCCGGACGGCAAGATTATCAATATCATCTCGCCGCTTGATCGGCTGTCGCAGAATAACTGACCCGCTTTCACGTCTGGTGTGAGTGGCGCACACGCGCCTGAGATGAGGAGTTGAAGCATGGCTCTCGAACCATATCGCCCTAGCGTCGATCCACGCTATCGCGATGAGCTTGATCGGGAACTCGATCAGAAGATCGATCAGGCGTTCCATCGCTGGCCCTGGAAGGTGCGCCGCTTCATCTGGCGCGTGTTGATCGCGGTCGCTGCCGTCTGGTTGGTGATTAATTTAGCGCCGCGCGCCGTCGAGTTTGTGTTGACGAACGATATGGGCGCGGCGATTATTCAGGTGCTGCTGATCGGCGCCTACCTGTTCTTCTTCATCGGCTTCCAGTTCTTCCTGATGTTCTACTTTATGGGGCGCACCCGTATCTACTGGCTCAAGCCGGGTGAGACGGGCATTGGCTTCAAGGATTACAAGGGCAACCCGGAAGTGCTGGAAGCGGCGCGCCGGATTGTGACCCTGCTCAAGGGGGCAAAAGAATTCAAGGAAATGGGCGGCGAAGTCACCCGCGGCGTGCTCCTGATCGGTCCGCCAGGAACCGGGAAAAGCTACATGGCACAGGCGGTAGCGACTGAAGCAGGCGTGCCGTTCGGCTACCTGAGCGCTCCATCGCTGACCTCCGCCTGGATGGGTATGGGCAACATGAAGGTCATGCTGCTCTACCGCAAGGCGCGCAAATTGGCGCGTGAGTATGGCGCCTGCATCCTCTTCATCGACGAAATCGACGCGATCGGCATGGCGCGCAGCGCCAACCTGGCCGGTCAGGGCGCGATGGGAATGTCCCCTGATTCGAACCACGGCGGGCGCGCCAATGTGGTGATGGGCATGGGTATGGGTATGGGCGCGGGCAGCGGCCTGCTCAATGAACTGCTTATCCAGATGGATCCGCCGCCCCACGAGCAGTCACTCAGCGGAAAAATCCTGCGCTTCTTCGGCCTGCGCCGCAAGAAGGCAGAGATGCCGCCGGTACTGACAATGGCAGCGACGAACCTGGCGGAAACACTCGACGCTGCGCTGCTGCGACCGGGGCGCTTCGACCGCAAGATTGCCGTTGACCTGCCCGATGCCGATGGACGCAAAGAGATCATCGAGTACTACCTGGCAAAGGTCAAGCACGAACCAATGCCGATCGATCGCATGGTTTCCGATACGATCGGCTACTCTCCGGTGGCGATCAAGTTCGTCATCAACGAGGCGGTCATCCATGCGCACTTCGACGGGCGCTCGTCGATCAATTATTGGGACTTCACCCGTGCGCGTGAGACGCACGAATGGGGGCTGCGCCAGCCGATCCGGAATATGTCGTATGAAGAGCGTCGTCGCCTTGCCTACCACGAAGCGGGGCACGCCTACGCCGCCGTCAAACTGCTGCGCAAAGAGCGCCTCACGAAAGTGACCATTGTGCGCCACGGTTCAGCGCTCGGCTTTGCCGCCTGGAAGCCGGAAGAGGAAATTCACACCCGCACGAAGGATGAACTGCTCGACCGGATCAAGATCTCACTCGCCAGCCGCGCTGCTGAGGAAGTCTTCCTCAACATCCAGATGAGCGGCGTCACCAGCGACTTGCAGAGCGCCACCGGTCTGGCGACGTTCATGGTGGGCGCGTATGGCATGGACAACAGCCTCTACTCACACCTGACCTTCGGTATGCAAGGGCTGGCAAGCCCCGATATCAAGATGCGCGTCGAGGCGATCCTGAACGAGCAGTATCGCCAGGTGAAGACGCTGATCGAAAGCAACAAAGAGGCGGTCATCGCCGTGGCTGAAGCGTTGATCCTGCGCAATGAACTGACCGACATCGACGTGAACGAAATCCTGGCGCGGGTTGAAGCCGAGCACCCGTTCACCGACCCGCGCACGGTGCAGCGCCAGCAGTTCGGGTTTGTCACTACGCGCGCACTGCCGGAACCGGTCAGCGTCAGCCGCCGTTACACCGGTGCGCGCCGCCCCGTCGATACAGTTAATGTGCCTGCTGCCACCCAACCGACCTCTTCTCAGAAACCGCAGGCATCGGCGGAACAGGGTGAAGAACAATCTTAACTGCCAAGACCCTTGAGGTCAAGTAACATCCTTGAAGTGGACGTGAATCCTTACCGTTAGCAACGTTCAATGGCGAGAACCAAACTCAGGGCAGAGATCTCATGGGTTGGCGATATTTTTCAACCTGACACGCTACAATTTCCACGTTCCCATGTACGGGCAGGTGGTTCGCCTGCCTGTAACTTATCCCGGCTGGCAGTCGCCGCTGCTTGCGCCGCTGCCGTCGCTGTACGGGCAGGCGGTTCGCCTGCCTGTAACTTATCCTGGGTTTCGCGTCATCTTCCTGCGTTACGCGGAACGCACTCATGCCACGCGCCCCTACCGCCGCCTTCCCAGGCGCAATGAAATGATCACCTTCCCCCTTCACACCGGCAACCCTCAACCCCTTACGACGGCGTCATCCCCAGATGACAGGATTGCTATCTACGCATCTTGCAGGATAGTACGCCTTCCGCTATAGTAGGCAGGGAAAGCCATCGATCAGGGGGCCTGATTGACCTATGCGCGCATTAATTACCGGCATCAACGGGTTCGTCGGTGGATACCTGGCAGAACATCTGCTCACGACCGGCACGTGGGAGGTCGCTGGTCTTGCGCGGCAGCAAGCCCTTGCGCTCAAAACGCTCAACGAACGGGTGACCTACATCGCTGCCGATCTCAACGATCGCGATCAGACGCTGATGGCGCTCGCCAGCGTCCGGCCCGATGTCATCTTCCATCTTGCCGGTCAATCGAACGTTCCCCGCGCTTTCGCCGACCCGCACACGACCGTGCAGACCAATATCGGTGCGCAACTCAATCTGTTTCTTGCAGTGTTGCAATTGCGCATTGACCCGTTGATCATTGTTGCCAGCAGCAATGAAATCTATGGCATGGTGCGCCCCGAAGCATTGCCGCTCACCGAAGAGACGCCGCTGCGCCCGGTCAATCCGTATGCGGTGAGCAAAGCGGCGCAGGATCTGTTCGCCTACCAGTACCACATCAGTCACCAGTTGCGCACGATCCGGCTCCGACCATTCAATCACATCGGTCCACGCCAGACAGAAGCGTTCGTTGTGCCCGCTTTCGCTGCACAGATCGCGCGGATCGAAGCCGGGCTGCAACCGCCGGTGCTGCGCGTTGGCAACCTGACGGCAGAACGCGATTTCAGCGATGTGCGTGACATCGCGCGCGCGTATGACCTCGCCGCGCTCCACGGCGAGGTCGGTGCGGCGTATAATGTCGGTAACGAACAGGCGGTGAGCGTGCGAAGGCTCCTGGAGATTCTGCTGACGTTCAGCACGCACGATGTGCAGATCGAACCAGACCCGTCGCGGATGCGCCCTTCCGACGTGCCGCGCGTGGTGTGCGACGCTTCGCGCTTTCGCGCCGATACTGGATGGAAACCACACATTCCGCTGGAGCAGACCCTGTTCGACACACTTGAATACTGGCGTTCCCGGGTACAGGAGCAACCATGAAGGCAGTCATTCTGGTCGGCGGTCTCGGCACCCGTCTGCGACCGCTTACATGCAACACACCCAAGCCGATGATCCCGCTGGTGAACCAGCCATTCATTGTCCACGTGCTCGAGAATCTGCGCAACCAGGGGATCGATGAGGTCATCCTGTGCGTGCAGTATCTCGCCGACCGGTTCCGCGAGGCGCTTGGCGATGGTTCGGCATTGGGCTTGAGAATCCACGTCATCGAAGAGCCGGAACCGCTCGGCACCGCCGGCGCAGTGAAGAATGTCGAGTACATGCTCGATGGATCAACCTTCGTGTTCAACGGCGATGTGTTGACCGACCTCGACCTGCGAGCAATGCTGGCATTCCATCGCGAGCGCGGCAGCAAACTGACCATCGCTCTGACCCCTGTGGAAGACCCGACGGCATATGGTCTGGTCGAAATGGACGAAACCGGTCACATCCGCCGCTTCATGGAAAAGCCGCGTGTTGATGAGATCACCTCGAACCTGATCAACGCCGGCACCTACATCATCGAGCCGGAACTGTTCCGCTACGTGCCCCCCAAACAGCACTACATGTTCGAGCGCGGGTTGTTCCCGGTGGTGCTGCAAACGCGCGACCCGATGTACGGCTACCCGTCGCCCGCCTACTGGACCGACATCGGCACGCCGTCGGCATACCTGGAGGTGCACCACGATATTCTGGTGGGCAAGGTGCGCTACCGCTTTCACGGCGCAGAGATCGGCAACCGCGTCTGGCTGGTCGGCGATGCCGACATTCACCCGCGCGCTCAGGTGATTGGTCCGGTGGTCATCGGTCCGGGGGTGAAGATCGGCGCTGGCGCGCAGATCATCGGGCCGACCGTCATCGGCGCGGGATGCGTCATCGGCGCGCAGGCGCGGATCGAGGGCGCCGTGCTCTGGGAGGGCAATCAGATCGCCGAGGGTGTGGCATTGCGGTCGTGCGTGGTGGGCAGCCACAACCAGATCGGCGCGCGCACCCACATCACCGACGGCGCCGTCATCGGCGACTCGTGCATCATCGAAGCGGACAATCGCCTGGAGCGCGGCATCCGCATCTGGCCCGAAACCCATCTGAAAGAGCGATCGATCTCCTTCTGACATGCCGCTGCAAGAGGCGTGCTATAATGGCGCGGCGCGCTCCGGGCGACGGAGCATTGGTACAGCTGCGGAAGGAGCACGACAATGGCACGTGTTGCAATTAATGGCTTTGGTCGAATTGGTCGTCAAAGCTTTAAAGCAATGCTCGAACAGTATCCCGACGACCTTGAGATCGTAGCAATAAATGACCTGGCCGATAATGAAACGCTGGCGCACCTGCTGCGCCATGATTCGACCTATGGCGCGTTCGATGGCGATGTCATCGTTACAAACGACCGGATCAGCGTCACGTTCTATGGCGAGGATGGCGACGAACGCCAGATCGACATTGTGGCGCTCGAAGAACGTGAACCGGCAAAGTTGCCGTGGCGCGACCTGGGGATTGACATTGTGATCGAGTCGACCGGACGCTTCACCGATGCCGAGAAGGCGCGCGCGCACCTGCAGGCGGGCGCCCGCAAGGTCATTATCACGGCGCCCGCCAAAGGCGAAGATATTACTATCTGCCTTGGCGTCAACGAGGATCGCTACGACAACGCCGTGCACCACATCATCTCGAATGCCTCGTGCACAACAAACTGCCTAGCGCCGGTCGCCAAAGTGATCAACGACCGCTTCGGCATCCGCCGCGGTCTGATGACCACCATCCATTCCTATACCATGGACCAGAACCTGCAGGACAACGGCCACAAGGATTTGCGGCGCGCGCGGGCGGCGGCGATGAACATCGTGCCGACCACCACCGGCGCAGCGCGCGCGGTGGCGCTGGTCATCCCCGAACTCAAAGGCAAGTTCGATGGGTTCGCCGTGCGGGTGCCGACGCCAACCGTCTCGATGATCGACTTCGTGGTCGAACTCGAGCGGAGCGCTTCGGTCGACGAGGTGAATGAGACCTTCCGCGAAGCGGCGCAGAGCAAGGAACTCGAAGGCATCCTGGAAGTGACCGAAGAGGAACTGGTATCGACCGACTTCATCGGCTCTACCGCGTCAGCGATTGTTGATCTGCCGCTGACGATGTCGCTGGGGGGCAACCTGGTCAAGGTGATCGCCTGGTACGACAACGAATGGGGCTACGCGACGCGCATCGCCGACCTGGCAGCGTTCATCGCCGATGAGATGGAGGAATAAAAATGCCCGCCGTAGTAGAGACGTTGCAATGCAACGTCTCTACGGGGGCGAGGCGAAAAAGGCGCTTCCCCTTACGACACCGACACCCCTGCCATGCGGCGCAACTCACGGTTGCGGCTCAGGCGCCCCAGAATGTTGCGCTTGACGTTGTAGACCTCGGTGACGCTATCGAAAAGATCGCGACGCATTTCATAGATCTCCCCTGGCTTGCGCCCCATGATGAATGAATGATAGATCACGCACCGCTCAGCGTCTCCTGCCAGGAGTGCATTGATCGAATGCCAGAACTCCTCGCGCGATGCCCGATTGATCGCTTCTTCGTCCGGCGCATCAATGATCTGATCGAACCCTTGCGTCAGCGCTTCGGGAATGACCTCCGCCCACGACTGCGACCGCACACAATCGATGACCACACAACTGGCGCACATCTGGAGATAGTGCAGGAGCGAGCCAAGCGTTGGAAACGACGCAAAGCGTTCCGGCGTGATGGCCTGCCAGAGGCGGGTAAACACCGAACCGACGAAATATTCGCTGCTCTCGCCGGTGCTGCTGAATGCACTGCTGCGCCGCACCCAACTCTCGACCAACGGACGATACTGATAGAAGAGGATTTCCCATGCTGCCTCGCACCGCTCAACAAGCGCCCGCCGGAACAGTTCATAGGCGAAGCGCGTATCGTGCGGTTGCCCGCGAAAGAATCGGTCGCTCTCGATCTGACAATACCGTTGCAAAACCGATACATCCATGCCTGCAATCGTCTGCCGGTCAATGTCCGCGCGCTCGTATGAAGCGTTCCGTCTACGAATACTGCCAGCCGATGCCTCAGATAGAACGCGAGGCATTGCTGGCGTGGACATACTGTTCTGCTGCATCAATGTCTCCTCGTAGATCGCGTGCTTGCAGACACCGTTCGTATCCCCTGCTTCTCTACTCACATTGTAGTGATCGGGTGCGTATACGAGAATGTCATATAGATGAGAACCGGATGACAGAAATACGATGATCAATGGTAATAGCCGATTACAATCAAGAAATCATTAATTCCAGTGTAATGAGTTTTAACTTTTTCGGCGAGCAGACGAAGCCAGGGCATACCAGCTTTCGCTGGAGTCAGTCGGCGAAAACACCGCGTTCCGCGTTGAGGAGAGCAATCAATTCCGCCAGTGTGAGCGCCGGACCGATGTTCTCGGTCGAGTCGCTCCAGCATCCCCAATACCCTTCGCGGTCGACGCGCCAGAATGCGCGCCCCAGGTAGTGACCGGTACGCGGATCATGGACGGGAACACTATCGCGAACGGCAGAGAGCGGCGCGCGGGGCGGACCCCAGACGACCAGCGTATCGGGACGCGCCTGACGCGGGTGGCGTTCGGGGCGGATATGAGCAGTCAGATGCGGATACCAGAAGTCACACAGTCGGGTTACCAGCGGCAGCGGGCGCTCCAGCGCATCAAAGAACAACAGGGGTTGCTCGACATTCAACCGGATGACCGACAGACTGCCAAAATCAGGATCAATGGACACTCGCGCATAGATCGTGAAGGCGCGCAGTGGTTGAGCCTGGCGCAACACATCGACGATCAGCAACCGTTGCGCCTCAGGCATGTTCCACATAAGCGCATGAGCAGTTGGAGCGTAGATCAGCACGTCCATAGGTGTGTTACCAACTGTTTGCTCCGATAGGCTTCCTGAAAGAAGAGATTGGGTCGAGGCTGATCGACGTTGCAAGTAGAATACGCGCCCCTGAACGTATCATAGCGCCATTCAACACCAAATGCAGTAGGAGAAGAGTCCCTTTTTTTATGGTTAAAGCCAGGGACGCGGGTCGCAGGTTACAGGTTGAAGGTGGAAGGTTGCCAGTGGGACATTGAATGTTGCACGTTGCACATGAGCGTGGCAGGGACGTCCCCGACCCAGGAGGTCTCCGCTATGAACCTGTCCTGGTCGTGGCGTCTGAACAGCGGATCAGAGTCCCCATCCGCATCCCGCGCCGACTGCGGCGCGCCTGGCGCGGGGGCAGAGCGGTCCGCAGCGCCCGGCAGTTCTTATGCCCGACGCCCCAGATCACGATCAGGATCGCCGTCGGGCGGGCGTCATCCCCACACCCCGCCGCGTCTCCGCTCCAACCGCGTCCGGGGTGGGCGCCGGGCGAGCGGGCGTCACCGTTCGCGCACCGCCCGGCGGGTGCACCGCCGCGCCGTCCGCCATCCGCACGCACGGGTGCAAGCGATGCCGTCGCACCTGCGCCCGCAACCAGGGACGCCGCACGCCCTGATCCGCCAGCGCGACGGGTTGCCAGCCCGCCGGAATGGCCGGCGCCCGGCGATCGCCCAGGATCAGGAGACGGGGCGGCTACGTCCCACGCTCCTGGGCGGACGCCGCGCGCCGCGCGACGGGGAGGGCGTCACCGCGATAGAGGAGGCTGATCACCGGGTCCGCCGCCCGATCCTGGCGGGAGACGGCGTCCATCGCCAGCGGCCGCGCGGCGCCGCCCCGCCGCCAGTCCGTCAACCCGCGCGGCAAAGCTGGAACGAGGCGGGTAATGTCCGACTTGGCGTTACACGGACTGGGTTTCCGG
>ERZ1685331.57-NODE-57-length-35930-cov-20.202983_pt1 | contig 35930 bp, 26 predicted proteins | sample MGYA00580194_ERZ1685331 | MGnify/ENA primary metagenome ERZ1685331 (study PRJEB41501, sample SAMN08275520) | hot springs metagenome | biome: alkaline hot spring; material: microbial mat | place: Russia: Ush-Beldyr | collected 2015-07 | depth 0.5 m m ...
CCGGCTCTTTCAACGCCTGACACTTGACCTGGATGGCTACCGGCGCTTCAGCCCGCGGCGAGCAGGGACCCACTAAATATGGGCTGCTCCACGGCTACTCCCAAAGAACCTGTGTCAGGAGACGCCACTGCCAGCACATCGGCGCCCATCTGTTGCATCACATGTTCCCCTTACCACGGAGGGTCGCCGGGTGACTGCGCCGCGCTCGAAAGGGGCAGGTGCGGCCAGCCCAATGCTGACCGTCAGTGCAATAAACGCAGCGGCTGTGTGCAGGGAGGGAGGAGGGTGTGTGCTATTGATGTGCCTGCTCTCTGTCGTGAATGAGCCAGCGGCGATGATACCAAACACCCCGCATGCTCACGCATACGGATCGATTGCATCGCGCAACCCGTCACCCAGCAGATACAGACACAACGACGCCAGCACGATGGCGCCGAGCGGGATCAGCAGCCAGGGGTAAAGCGTGACCGACTTGATCTGCTGCGCGTCCTGTAGCAACACACCCCAACTGACCGCTGGCGGCAGCATGCCCAGGTTGAGAAAACTGAGCGCGGTTTCGGCAGCAATCGCGCCCGGCACCGCGAAGGAGGCCACAACGATGATATGGCTCATCGCATTCGGGATCATATGGGTGGTGATGACCCGCCAATGCGACGCGCCAGCCGCAATCGCCGCCGCCGTGTAATCGGCGTTGCGGTAACTCAGCACCTTGCCGCGCACCTCGCGCGAAAAACTCGTCCACGTGATAAACGCCAGAATGATGGTGATCAACATATAGCGCTGCACCACCGGCATAGTGATCGGCAGCGCCGCAGCAATGGCAATGAAGAGCGAGATGAACGGAAAGGTCTGGATCAACTCGATCAGACGCTGGATAATGTTGTCGATCCAGCCGCCAAAGTACCCCGATGCCGTCCCGACGATCGAGCCGATCACCATGCTGATCATCACGCCGAAGAAGCCGATGGTCAGCGATATCTGAGCGCCTTTGAGCACGCGGGAGAACAGGTCCCGCCCCTGGCGATCGGCGCCCCAGAGGAAGATTTTTGCGTTCGCTTCAGGCGGCGCCTCGACGCCGAACAAATGGATGTCGAGCGGAATGAAGCCCCACATCACATATGGGCTGCCGCGCACAAACAGACGGATCGGATAGGTCACGCCGGGATCGGGTTCGTAGATGATCTGGAAATTGACCGAGTCGACAACCTGACGCATGCCCTGGAGCGCTAGCCCGCCATTCGCCCAGACAATCGTCGAGGGTTGGGCGTACTGGTGACTCGCATCGATTTCATTCGGGTCATATGGGGCGATCAAGTCGGCGAAGAATGCCATCAGGTACATGACGACGAGCGCAATGGCGCTGATGACCGAGAGACGGTTCTTTTTGTACCGACGCCAGATCAACTGAAATTGTGACAGTTGTCCGACATCATCGAACGTGCGCGCGCGTTCGGTTTGCGGTGGTGCATCTTTTGCGATCGTTGCCATTGTCCATCCGTCTCAATCACTCCAGCCGTACCCGCGGATCGACCCATGCCAGCAGCAGATCGGCGATCAGGTTGCCGAGCAGCAGCATAATGCACTGCATCATCAGAATCGTGATGCCGAGATACATGTCGGTGGCCTGCAATGCGCGCAGATAGAGCGCGCCGAGCGTCGGCAGGTTGAGGATGACGCCTGCCAGCGCATCACCGACGACAATAGCGGGGAGCAGATATCCGATGCTCATCACCAGCGGATGAACAGCGTTGCGCACTGCGTGTTTCCAGACGACTGCATGCTCCCGCAACCCCTTGGCGCGGGCCGTCTGAATATACTGGGCATTCAGCACATCCAGCAGGTTCGCGCGCATCACGCGCGTCAGCCCGGCAGTTGCAGAAGCGCCAAGCACCACGACAGGGATCCACAGATTACTCAGCAGATTGAGGAACTTGGCGAAGCTCCAGGGTGCGCCGACATACTGCGGCGAAAAGAAGCCGAGACCGACGTCCTGTCGTAGCACGAGCGCTGCGAAGACCATCAGAATGAGCGCCAGCGCAAAGTTGGGGATGGCGATGCCCAGAAACTGCACGAAGGTGATAATGTAGTCCGGTATGCTGCTGCGGTTTGTCGCCAGGTAGACCCCCAGCGGAATTGAAATAAGCCAGGCGAACAGCGCCGTCCCGAATGTCAGGGCGAACGTAATTGGCAATCGCTGTGCAATGATTCCGGCGACCGGCGTATCTGTCTCGAACGATGTGCCGAAATCACCCTGGAGGGTGCGCGACACCCACTTCCAGTACTTGATGTGCAGCGGATCATCGACGCCATAGCGGCGCTTGAGCGCCTCGATCTGATCCTGGGGCACATTGCCGCCCTGCGCGCGCAACTGGTCGATCTTGATGTCCACAATCGATCCGGGCGGCAGTTCGATCAGGAAGAACCCGATGAATGACGCCAGGATTATCGTGATGATCATGGAGACAACGCGTCGAGCCAGGAAGGTAATCATGGTTGTCGAGCCTTCGGGTACGGGCAGGTCTGCGACCTGCCCCTCCCCGTGTCCTGCACCTTAACTCGTGTGTTGCGACGGATCATCCCTCGTACATCACATCGATCGTCGCTGTTCCGCCCGCCTGCGTCTCAACTCGTGTGCCGCGACGGATCGTCCCAGTACCAGGCTTCAGGGTCATAGACCGCTGGCGTCGGATGGATCCAGGGATCGGTAAAGCCGCCAAGCGCCAGGTCTTCCTTCTTCGGCACGTTCATTAACCCCTTCTTCACGATAAACGCGCGGTCGAAGTTGGCTACCGAACCCTGCACGAACGGTCCATTTTCGACGTGAGTCTTCATCATCTCCCAGACCATCTGAGTGCGTTTCAGGAACTCCGGCTCGACCTTCGTCTTATCGTAGATCTCGTGCAGCTTGGCGATGACCGGGTCGAAGTCCCTGTCGGAGGGCACGATCCGGGCAGGAGCGCGCTGCCAGGGGTCTTTGTCCAGTTCCTCCTTTTCGCTGGCAGTGCCGCGCAACTGGTACCCCTGCCCGTGGAGCGGCGCCCACCGTTCCGGTTCGATGGGCACCAGCCACTGCGGGTAGACCAGGTGGTTCGGTCCGTCGCCGATGCCCCAGTCGGCGTTCGACATCAGTTTGCCGGCAAACCAGTCATCGCGGCGTCCCTGCGGCGGCACGGGGGTGAGTGTCGCTTTGATACCGATCTGCCTCCAGTCGCGGATCATCTGCTCGTTCTGAGCAATGGTATTCTTGCCGGTGTTGGACGCGACAATCACCTGAATCTCGAGTGGCGAACCATCGGGGAAAGTGCGAAACCCGCTGGCGCCAATTTTGACGCCGATTTCATCAAGGAGCGCCTTCGCCCGTTCCTGATCGAATGCCACGTAACTGTCACGCCATTCGCGGTAGCGCGCATTGGCGCGATCCGGATTGCCTCGTTCATCGATGTTGTACTCGATGGCTTTCGGGCTGAAGGTGCCGGTTGTCAATTCGCCGGTGCCGAAGTACTGCGTCTTCTGCAATTCGGCGCGGTTGAACGCCAGCGACAGCGCCTGGCGGAACTTTGGGTTACGAATAAGTGTGCGCCACTTCGGATCGTTGTAGTCGTAGCTGAAAAAGAACGATGTGCCCGACCCCGATCCGCTCTCCCAGAAGCGCACCTCGTAGCCGCCAGCATCGGCGTTCTGGCGCAGGTTCGGTACATCGTCGAGGCTGAGCACCCAGTGATGGGTGAAGTCGCTCTTGCCCTGGATGACATTCAGTTTTTCGACCTCGCTATTCTGGAAGGTGGTCGAGACAATGCGGTCGATGTAAGGAAGTTGATTTCCTTCGGCATCGACGCACCAGTAGTACGGGTTGCGGGTATAGACGCCACGCACGCCTTCCTCGAAGCTCTCGCACTTCCAGCCGGTCATGGTCGGGCAATCGGGGTTGGTGACGAAGCGAATGCGCTTCGTATGCTCATCCCAGTCCTTGTATTTGTCTGGATTAAGCACCGGGTTGAACTGCTCCAGGTGGTGGCGCGGCGCCATCTAGCGCGGTCCGATGCCGGCATTCACCCACATCGCCAGACGGTCGGCTGTCAGCGGCGCGGGTGCGTCGAACTTCATCGTCAGCGTATAGTCATCGACTTTGATCAGGGTTGCCAGCGTCCCCGTGCCAGAGCGTCCCTCGTCCGGCGGCGGCTCAATCGGCTTCAACCCGGCGGGGAACTCCTTCTCCTTGCCGTTGCCGCCAACCATGTACTCCCACCAGTAAAGGATGTCATCGACTGTCCAGGGACGCCCATCCGACCACTTCAGCCCCTCGCGGAACTTGAACGTCCATTCGCTGGCGTCGGCGTTCGCTTCCCAACTCTCAGCGAGACCTGGACCGATCTTCAAGCCGTCGTCGAGCCAGCGCAGGATCGAATGACCATACTGGCTCTCCTGCACGATCGTCGCCATTCCGTCCGGTCCCCATGAGTTGGTGAAGTTGAGCGTCCCGCCATACGTGCCGATCGTCAACCATTTGTGCGGCACGACATACGGATTTCTGGGCAATCGCTCGTCAACCGGCGGCAATTTGCCTTCGGCGACCAGTTTTGCCAGGTCGGGCGCTTCTTTGTACTTGCTGACCGTCTGTGGCACGGCTGTCGCCTGGGGAGGCGTGGTTGGCGGAATGGCAACGGTTGGCGCCGGTGCGGCAGTTGGCGCTGCTGGAGGTGCAGGCGCTGTCGTTGGCGCCTGGGCGGGTTGCCCGCCGCCGCATGCAGCGATCGCGGCGCTGGCAGCAGTCACGGCTGATAGGGTCAGGAATCTGCGACGACTCAACGTGCGTGGCTTGGACACAGGTACCCCCTCGTCGTGTGTCAATTGATGTCGGATATCGGTTCGGAAGCGGAGCCATGGTCTGGCGAGGATCAGGAAATAATCTGACAGTCGGTCAATCGCGCAATCACCTCCTTTATGCGCGGAGATATGCTCGTGAAACAGTGCTGGAGATACGGGGATTAGGCGTTATTCTAACGTCTCACCATGCCTTTGTCAACCATGAAAATCTGGAGACCTGGCATCGTCGGCCCGCGAACATTTATAATGTTCAGGGAAGCGATTGCAAACTGACGACACGTAGCAACTTATCGCCGGTCATCATAGCGCAGGCAGGGGGACGACCGTGGGTGATCAGGTAGCGCCAGGCATCAGGGTGCTGCCAGTTGGGTTGCGCCTCAATCCGCACGTAGATAGACGTCGGATACCCCAGGTGTGGATGAAAGACGCTCTCGACCGATAACCGGTCGTCGCAGGCGCATCCCAGGGTGATGCAGCGCATGCCGGTATCGCCATCGCGTCGCGCCAGGGCAAAGAGATCTTCGACGGTGCGCCCGTCGCGCTGACAGCGCTCCAGTGGCTTTACCTGCACGACGCGCCCGCCGGATACTTCGATCTCGACCATGCAGTTGAGTTCTTCCAGGAGCATCACGTAGTGCGCGAAACCATGCGTGCGCCAGCGCGCCTCGGCAGCGGTGATGTGCTGCTCACGCGCGCTGTCCGAGGCGATGACTGCGGCAGCGGTTCCACCGATGCAGAGAATTGGGGCAATCACGAGGATCGCCAGCGCAATGCGCACTCTGCCGTGAGCCTGCATATCTCCCTGCCTCAGGTGACACACGCCTGCCCCTTGAGCCGTGGCAGCGAACCGGCATGGTTGCTCCCCTGCGCAGCGACGGTCTCCTCTACGGCGTGCGCAGCGTGGCGGTTGGCGTTGGAGATGGGGTGTCAGTCGCTGCGCTCTCGGGTGTCCCGATGATGGTTGGCGCCGGTGTCGGCGTAGGGGTTGGCGATGCAACCGGCTCCACGATCACGGTGGCAGTCGGCACGGCTGCGGGGAGGATCGGCGTCGGTCCGCGCAGGTCGAGCGCTGCGTCGCCGGCAATATCGCTCAGGCGCTGGAGAAAGCGCTCGATGCGCTGAGAACGGCGATCGAGTTCCTGCAGCAACGCTGCACGTCCTGCTTCCGCCGTTGCGAATGCGTTCACCTGATCGCGGCTGGCGCGTGCGTCGGCGACCAGCGTGGCATTCTGCCCGACGACGGCGGTTAACTGTTCGCGCACCTGGTCGCGCAGGATGCGCACATCATCAATGGCGCTCTGGATGTCGCTGAGCGCCTCACGGTCATCGCTGACGCGGCGGGCAAGGTCGGCGACGTCGGTCGCCACTGCATCAGCGCGGCTGATAAGCGTTGCATTGTGCGCTTCGAGCGTCGCCACCTGCGCTTGTGCGGCAGCCAGTTCTCCCGGCGTGGCGGGTGTGAACCCCAGCCAGAGAAGTGAGGCGCCGGTCGCCAGCAGCGTGATCGTTGTGGTGATCAGGATGACCAGGAAGGCTGCCAGCAGGCGGGCAAAAAAACCGCCGCCCCGGCGAGCCGGTGGCGGAGGCGACGGCGGCGTGGCAGGCGTAGATTCGGAAGCGTTGGTCATTGAGCATTATCCTGCATATCAATCACCCGGCACGCCAGGCGATGTTTCGCCGCCGCGATTGCTGGCGGCGGCTGGAGGTCCTGCATAGATTGAACGCTCCACTACCACCGGCTGTGTCGCGCGCACCGTTGCGGAAATGATCGTCTGATCGGGGAAGAGTTCGTGCACCGCCAGGGTATAGCGCGAACCGGCGGGCATCACCAGCGACCGGTTGGCGGATGCGCCATCTGCTAGGATGAAAGCGACATCGATGCGCGCCTGGCTGCGCGATGGATTGCTGATCAACAGATACTGCTGGTAATCGCCGCTGGTGCGACCATCGGCGAAGCGCCACGAGTAGGCGGGCGCCAGCACTCCCGGTCCCGCCGTTCCCGCTGCGCCGTTGCGCCAGTAGAGCGCCCGCTCTGCAGCGACAGGACGATCAGAGACGATGGTCGTGGCGACGCCCAGTTCCGGCACAACATCGTTGACGTCGATCGACAGGCGCGCAAGCGGCGGAATGGCGTAGCGTCGCGCCAGTGATGTGCCGTCGGGGGTCAGGAAACGCACCGTGACATTCGCGCGGTCGCCGTTTGGATTCACGATCAGGAGCGACATGCGAAATGGCGGCGCCGTGGTTCCTTCAGCAAAATACCACTCCCGTGAAAGTTCGGTTATCCCCGGTGATATGTGCATGCCGCCGCTGGTCAGCGTACTGCCAGGACCAAAGATCATGGTCCGCTCGGCGACGATTGGCTGGCTGGCGGTGACCCGCATGCCGAAGGATGCATTCGGCAGCAGATCGCCCATCACGATCACCGTGCGCTGCCGCGGCAGCAGCACGACCGGTTCGCTGTCGAAAGGAGGATAGACGAAGGTTGTGCCGTCATTTGTAATCAACAGGATGCGCGCGCCAACCGGATCGGACTGCGGATTGAACAGCACCAGAAAGGTGCGCTTATCCCCCTCGGTCGAACCTTCGGCGAAGTACCAGACGCGCGACGGACGCATGACCCCTGGCTGAGCACTCAGGTCGGCGCCAAAATTCATGAAGCGTTCGGCAATAATCGGCGCATTGGACTCAATAATTGCCGGCGCGTCGGGGGTATCGTTGAAAACCTGGTTGATCACCAGGTTGGCGCGTGCGCCAGGGGCAACGGTCGTCTCACGGATGACTTCGACGCCTGGCTGTCGCACAATGATGAAGCGAACATTTGCGGGTTCGTTGCCGGGATTGAGCACTGCCAGGCGTTCTTCATAATCGCGCGGGTTGCCTTCCGCGAAGAACCAGCGTGAGCGAACAATCGCAGCGCTGGCAGATTGCCGGATCTGCGGCAGCGCGTCGCGCAGCGCATTCGAGGGATCGCCGGCGGACGGCGCCAGGTCGCTATGCGCCGCGATAGTCGGTCCAACGACGCCAGAACCATTGAGCGTGATGACTCGTTGACCGGTCGGCTCAATGCGGTATGCGTCACACAGCCATGCCAGCAGAACACGGAGTGCATCGAGTTGGGACGCAGGCGGCGCGCCTTCGCCAATCAGTGCGATGTGCACGGCTGATCCGCCGCTCAATTCAGCAACCGAGGCGGTTGGTCCTCCGCTCCGTCCCTCGAAGATCGCGCCATCACGCCCGATGATGTAGTGATATGCCATATCGTTCAAACCGAGTGTCTGCTCGTGGTACGCGGCGAGCGCGCGCAGGAATGGCAGCGGATCGTCGAGCGTATCGGCGCCCACCTGATGGAGCACGATGCCCTGTGGCGCTGATCGCGAACCGCGGTAGGCGCGGGGATTGCCGCCAGCCCATGAGGCGCGCATAAACACGTTTGGCGGCGCCGTCAGCGTCGCCGGTCCTCCGACTGCCGGAGCAGCATTGACTGCGCGCGGCGGTCCGGCGCTCGTGTCGAAGTGACTGATGCTGACATCGCTCAAGATTGGCGACGCATTGGGAACCGTGGTGCTGAATGTTGCGCGGAATTGCAGGACGCGCGTATTCGGCGGCAGCGGCAGAACCCCTTCGGTTGCGAACGCATCCGGGGTGAGTTTTGCGCGCAGTTCGCCGGCCGCCAGTGGCTGCCAGGGTCCCGGTTGATCGGGAGAAGGTCCGCCGCGAATCTCGAGCGTAAGAGTGGTTCCTGACGGAACATCGGCGTGCCAGACGACGCCTGCCGCATTCAGGGTAGTGGTCAGCGCGATCGGTTCAGAGATGAACGTCCCGCGGGTTGCGCCGCGTTCCAGGCGCAGTTCGCCGTCGGCATTCGTGATGATCTGTACATCGGTGCGCGTGCCGCGCTGCCAGTCCGCCTGAGTGCTGAACACAATCCGCCCCGACTGCACTGGCGCCTGCGCGAACGCCGGGGACGGAGCGACGCCTATGATGATGCCGAACAACAGAGCCGCAACAATCAGGCGGTGCATACCGTCTCCCTGACCAGTGATCATGGGTTAAGAGTTTTGAGACCTTAACCCTGACCCCTGACCCTTACTCCGCCGGCTTCAACGCTTCCACGTGATACACATTCGTCGAGTCGTACAGGATCCAGCCTGCGCTGGCGTCGAACTCTTCGACTGCGCGAATCTGCGCACGAACTTCGGCTGGCGTATATTCGACAATCTGATCTTTCGGCACCCAGATGAGCGTAAAGTCCTGCAGCCACGGTCGGAGCAACGCGCGTTTGCCATCAACCTGTTTGAGCGCCGCAGTCATGGATTTCTGGATCACCTCATATGGGTGCTTTGCCGGATTGTCGAAGCCAAATTCACCTGGACCGAAATGCGAAGGATAGATCATCGGGCTGATGTAATCGGTATACTCCGCCATCATGCTCAGGTTCTGCCCTAGCAATCTCGAAGGACCGAAGGAGGTATAACCGAACACATCGACCGAAAAGAACGCTCCGGCGCCATTAATCGCGCGATGTGAGCGTTTGAGCACTTCCGTGATATTCGCCCAGCGTTCTTCGGGTGTGCCTTCGCGTGAGAGGAGCAGCCGATCCTTATCGGTCGGCGAAAATTCGAGCGAGGGGAACCGGATGTAGTCATACTGGATCTCATCGAAGCCGAGCAGCGCCGCTTCGACCGACAGTTGAATATTGTAGTCCCAGACGTTCTCGTTCCATGGGTCGAGCCAGGCGTAGCGAATGCTCGGAGCAGGATAATCGTAGAAGATCCCGCCGGTTGTGCGATCCTTCGCTGCCCACTCCGGTTTCGCCTCGGCGAGCACATTATCGTGACTGAACATATGGACGCGCGCGATGGTGTAGATGCCGCGGCGCCTGGCTTCATCGAGGATGGCGCGCAGGTCCATGTAGGGTTTGAACGTGCCCAGTTCACGCACGATGGGAACCTGCGAGTCGTAGTACACCAGTCCCAGATCGTCGCGCAGATCCGACTTGATATCGATCACGATGGCGTTCAATTCAGTCGCATCGATGATGTCGAAATACTTCATCAACAGATTCCAGCGCGATGCCACGGCTGCGGTGACATAGAGCGCCTTCGAGTAGAACGGCTCAAGTTCGATTGTCTCCGGCACGCTGCCGGGACGCAGATCGATAATCGCTTTACGATACCCCGGCGCGAGCACCTGAAGATATCCCTGCTCCGGAATCCCTTCGAGCGTGAATGATCCATCGGGGCTGTTGTCGATCCGCGTCATTGCCACATCGCTGCTCTGAAGATTCAGTGTCGCAATCACGGTGGCATTGCGGATCGGCTGTTTCGACTGCGCATCGATCAGGACGCCGCTCAACGTGTCAGGACGGAGCGCCACATCGAGCGCGGTCGTGCGCTCCACTGGCTGATCGAGGCGCGCATATCCCTTCGCGCTGATCGTGATTGTCCCTTGCTCCGGAGTATCCTGCAGGACATACTTCCCGTCGCTATCGGTCGTCGTCTGCAGATCGCCGAGCGCCACCGATGCGCCGGCAATTGGACGGCCGGTATATCCGTCGGTGACTGTGCCGCGCAGCGTATCGGGGCGGATCGCGGTATCGAATGACGTGGCGCGCGCCACATCACTGACCACCGGCGCGTATCCATCGGCGATGACGGTGACACGGAACGTTTCCGGCACGCCGGTCAGCGTATACCGTCCTTCAGCGTCGGTTGTCGTACTGATTGTTTCAGTCGCCTGGACCAGGGCGCCGGCCACCGGCGCGCGGGTGTACAGGTCGGTAATCACGCCGCTGAGGGTATTGGGGCGCACCTTCACCGGATCGAGCGTGACAACCGGCGGCGTCGGTCGCTCCAGATTCGGCAGAGTCGAGAGGTCGATCTCGACAGGCTCATACCCGCTGGCGACGACCTTGATGATATCACGCGCACTCCAGCGATTGATCTGATAGACCCCGTTCGCATCGGTCGTCACCTGGAGATCGCCAACGGTCAACGTGGCGATGACCGGTTCTCCGGTGTAGGCATCGGTAATCGCGCCTGTGAGCGAAACGGCGGGACGGCTACACGCCGTTGCTACGAGCGCCAGAAGCATTGCTCCAGTAAGAGCGCATACTCGAAACCATCGCATCAATGTCTCCATCCCGCGCATGGATCACTGGTATTACACTGCGCGTATAATAAAGGCTTGACAGCGCATTGTCAAGCATGGCTTGATAGTAAATCGATCTGTGCAGGGGTGTCAAATCATTGGCGAAAACCGCGCTGACGTCCATAAATGGCGATCATCGTCAGCAGGGTGGCGCCGAGCACCATACGGCGCACCGACTCCTGCATCTGCATCGTCGTCAGCAGACTGGTCATCAGCGTCAACACCAGCGCCCCCGCCATTGTGCCGAAATAACTGCCTTTGCCGCCGGTCAGCAGCGTGCCGCCGACGGCCACGGCGGCAATCGATGGGAAGAGGAAGGGATCGCCAATGCGAATATGCACGACACCGGTATTGCCGACGATCAGAAAGCCGCCCAACCCGGCAAGCATGCCGGAGAGCGCATACGTCCCGATGACCATACCGGTCACATTGATGCCGGAGAGACGCGCGGTCGTGCGATTTGTGCCGATAGCGAACAGGTTCTTGCCGAAGGTGGTGCGTTCCAGCAACAGCCACATCAACGCTGCGAACACCGCCCAGATCAGGATGGCGCCGGGAATGCCCAACAGCGCCGGACGGGCGATCAGTTGCGTCATGATCGGTGCAACCGCGCCACTGACTTTCCCCTGGGTAATGACCAGGATCAACCCGCTGACCACACCCGCCATGCCAAGGGTCATCACCAGCGGCGAAATGGCGAGAAACGCAATGCCTGCGCCGTTGACCAGTCCGATCAATCCGCCGACGACCAGCACTGCCAGCAGCGCCGGCAGCACCTGTTCATTTCTGTCGTTGACGATGGTGTAAGTCAGGATCGCGGTCAGGGTGACGACCGCGCCGGTCGAAAGATCGATGCCTTCCCCGCCGCTGATGATCACCAGCGTCTGCCCGGCTGCAATGATCCCCAGGAAGACCGAGAGCCGTACAATGTTGACCGCCTGCGCCATTGCCACATCGAGGTTGCCGCCGAAGCCATTGGGCAGGAATCCGCTGAGCAGGAACAGCGCCAGCGCCAGCAATACTGCGGCGAGCGGCGGTGAGATCGTCAGTCGCTTCATCCCTTCCTCCTGCGCACCAGATTGATGATGCCGGGCAGCGCCAGCGCCAGCACGATGATGGCGGCGTTCACAAACGTCTGCCACCAGGTGGCGACGCTGGCGAACGAGATAATATTGCGTATTAAGCCGAGGATCACCGCGCCAATGATCGGACCGGCGATGCCGCCAGCGCCGCCGCTCAGCGGCGTCCCGCCGATCACCGCCGCAGTGATCGACGAAAGGGTGAGCGGATCGCCAACCTGCGCATTACCGGAGCCGGTAAGGAGCGTCATCGCAATCCCGCCCAGCGCCGCCATCAACCCGGAGGCGACATAGGTGCTGAACTGGACCGCCTGCACCGGCACACCCGTCTCGTAGGCGGCATCGGCTTTGCCGCCGACGGCGTAGAGGTAGCGCCCGTAGCGTGTGCGCCGGATGAATGCCCAGACCAGCAGAATCAGCGCAATGACATAGAAAGCGAGCGGCAGCCAGAGGATAATCGTCTCGCGGTAGAATGCCGTCAGGCGCGATGGCACGCCGCCGCCGGGATTGGGCAGGATGAAGAGCGCCAGCCCGGCATAGATAAAACTGGTGGCGAACGTCGTGATAATCGGCTGAAGGCGCAGATAGGCGACGAACAGTCCATTCAGCGCGCCAGCCCCCATACCGACGACCAACGCCGCACCCATCATCATTCCCGCAGTGCTCGGATCGCCGCTCAACCCGATCTGTGTGGCGAGCAATGCGTTGACGACCGAGACAATCGAGCCGACCGAGATGTCGATGCCGCCGCCGATCATCACGATCGCCTGCCCGATAGCGACCAGAATCAGCGGCAGAAAGACGCGCATATTGCTGTTCAGCGTTGTTGGCTCGAGCAGGTTGGGCTGCAGCAGCAGATTGGCGGTGAATGCCACGACCAGCAGCAGCAGCGCAAACAGATAGGGATGACGATAGGTCGCCTGCTGCCAGCGCGATTGTTTCATGGCGTCTCCATGCGAGCAACTCCAAGACTTGCAGCAACCAGATTGGCGGTTGTCAGTGATGCACCCGCGAGTTCGGAACCGATCCGCCCATCGTGCATAACGAGCAGCCGGTCACTCAGACCGATCAGTTCTTCGTCGTCGCTGCTATAGAGGATGACCGTGGTTCCTTCATCGCACAGGCGGGTGAGCAGGCGATAGAACTCCGCTTTGGTGGCAATATCGACCCCTTTTGTCGGGTCATCGAGGAGCAGGATGCGCGGATTGCGCAGGAGCCATTTGCCGATGACCACTTTTTGCGCATTGCCTCCCGACAACGAACTGACCGGCGCATCGAGTCCTGCCATTTTCAGATCGAGGCGTGTTGCGATGGCGCTGGCGTCCTGCCGCGCGCGTTTCATGCGCAGCGGAAAGCCATAGGCGCGCCACGAGGGGACGAGCAGGTTTTCCAGAATCGCGCGGATGGAGAGCAACCCCTCGCCAGCGCGATCGCCCGGAACAAGCGCCACGCCGTGGTTCATCGCCTGCCGCGGATGGGTAAAATGAACCGGTTTGCCGTCGAGCAGGATGCGCCCGCTGTAGGGTGCGCCGCCAAAGATCGCGAGCAGCAGATCGCGCTGCCCCTGCCCTTTCAACCCGCCGATGCCGAGCAGTTCGCCCTCGTGCACCTGTATGCTGACCCCGCGGAGCACGCTGGTGCGCAGGTCGTCGATCTGGAGCACCACACGCCGCGCTGCCAGATCGTCGGGCGACAAGCGGTGACGCTCAATGGCGCTGCTGGATGTCTCCGGCGCCATCAATGCCACAAGATCGCCGGCGGCAGCGTCCTTCATCGCTCCCTCGCCAACCGTCTGACCGTTGCGCAGCACGGAATAGCGATCGGCAATCTGTTCGATCTCGGTCATGCGGTGCGAAATGAAGATGATCGCCGTTCCCCGGGCTTTCCATTGCCCGATCAACTCGAACAACCGCTGCACCTGGCGGCTGTCCAGGCTGGCCGTCGCTTCGTCCAGGATCAAGAGGCGCGGATTGACGCTGATCGCCTTGAGGATTTCGACGATCTGCCGTTCATCGGGGAGCAACGCCGACACCGGCGTATCTGGCGTCAGATCGGCGCGCAGTGTCCCGCCGAAGAGCGATAGCAGTTCTTCGGTACGTTGGCGTTCGGTGCGCCGATCGATGAGAAGGTTGCGCCGCAGCGGCTCACGCGTGAGCCAGATATTCTCGGCGACGGTCATCTGCGGTACGAGGCTGAGTTCCTGAAATACCGTCGAGATGCCAGCGTCTTTCGCAGCGTGCGGCGAGTCGAAACGCACCATGCGGCCATCGAGGAGGAGTTGCCCCCCATCGGGGGCAACTACGCCGTTGATGACCTTGCTGAGCGTGCTCTTCCCGCTGCCATTCGCTCCGATCAGCGCCAGCGTCTCGCCGGCGCTGATTTCCAGGCTGGCATCCGTCAGCGCCTGGACGGCGCCGTACCGCTTGGCGGCATTGCGAACAGCGAGCAGAGGCGGCATGGCGCTACTTCACGAAGAACTGCTGCACTTCCTCGTCGGTCATAATGCCGTCGAGCAGGTAGGTGGCCGGCTTATCCTTGCATACCGTGGTGAACACTTCCTGGAAGTTGTCTTTCGTCACGATCACCGGCACCGGAATGACGAACGACAGACCATTCGCTCCGCCGAGTTTGCTCTTGTCCACCTGCTTGCCCATGAGCATATTGACGGCGATGCGCAGACCGGTCGGCGACACGCCGGGCGGATTGGCGACGGCGATCGTCTCGAAGTTGGGATCTTCCTTCAGGCGCTGATCCCACAACTGCAAGAACTGGCAGCGCCCCTCGCCGACGAGCACGGGCCACTTCGACGGGTTGGCAGCCAGCACGGCTTGCATCGCGCCAATCGCCATGCCGTCCTGCGTCCAGTAGCCGTCGAGGTTGGGGAACGATGCCAGGAAGTTCGACATAACCTGCTGGCCGGTGGCTTCGTCCCACCTGCCGGTTTCACGCCCCAGCACCTTGATGTTGGGGTACTCCTTCAGCACTTCCTCAACGCCCTCCATGCGCGCGACGTTCGCCGGATGCCCGGGGAAGCCCTCGATCAGCACAATATTCCCCTGACCACCCAGCTTTTCCGCCAGCCAGCGGGCTGAAATCTTCGCCCACTCCTTCTGGTCGATGCCGACGTTGTAGACGCCGGGGGTGTTGAGTTCCTGATCGACCGAGATGACGATGATGCCCTTGTTGATCGCCTCCTGAAGCGTGTCGTTGAGCCCGTTGACATCGCTGGGGTTCACCAGGATGGCATCGACGCCCTTGTTGATGAGATTCTGCAACTGCTGGATCTGACCGGCGACATCGGTATCGGCGCTCTCGATCACGAGTTCGTTGGTGATCCCCCGTTCCATGTATTCCTTATTGACCTCGATCAACGACTGGATCATCTGGGTGCGATACTCGCTGCTGATGAACGGGTTGGAGATGCCGATAGTGAACTTTCTGCCTTCGGGCGCGGGCGCCGTCGTGGGTTGCGGCGCCGGCGCAGCGGTCGGCGCCGTTGTGCCAGGAGCGCCGCCACACGCTGCAATCAGGGCGGCGATCATGAGTGTGATCGCAAACAGTGCGAAATGTCGGCGAGTCATTGCCTGTTCCTCCTGTCTGTCGAATGCTGATGTGGTGAGTCGAGGACGATACACGCTGGATCGGTTGCACCTCCCTCTCTGGTATCAGCGACTGCCGGGGTCCGCCCGTGTCGCGTCTGCTGTCGGAGTTCCGCACGCGCATCTGCTAGAAAGACATGATCCGTGGGCGGCCCATTGATGATCTGGCTCGGACCTGCATATCCAGTACGATATTGCACATCGGTGCGATGGATTGTAGATCAGAGTGCTGAAACAGGCAAGTGGAAAAGGGGGTTTTTTGATCGTTTTTTTGAATCCTTACAGGCTAAGCAGGGCGGGGCGCAATGACGCCGGATACGGGGTCCGCCCGCTGATACGCGGATGCGCACGACACAACCAGCATTCACATCAGTCGCCGGACAGACTGTCGCGGGTGTCCAGCAAGACGCGGATCTTCTGCAAAAGAGCAGTGGGGGTGAACGGCTTCTGGATGACCGTCACATCTGCCGCACGATGCCCGGAGTGCTGCGGCTCTGCGCCATAGCCAGTCATAAACAGCACCTTGATCTGTGGTTGCACGAGGGTCAGATGATCCGCAAGCGCAATTCCGCTGGTATGGGGGATCACGTGGTCGCTCAGGAGCAGATGGATCGTCGTACCCTGTTCGGCGTGCGCAATCGCTTCCTGATCGGTGCTCGCTTCGAGGACGGTGTACCCGTGCGTGCGCAGCACCCGCGCCGTCAGTGAGCGCACTGCCGGATCGTCCTCAACCAGCAGAATGGTTTCCGATCCGTCAAGGCTGGCGCTATGATCGACCGCGTCGGATGCTGGCGGTTCCGCAGTCGGAGCGCGCGGCAGACAGATCGTGACGACCGTGCCGTGTTCGGGTTCGCTTGCCAGATCAATCGCACCGCCGTGGCGGGTCACGATGCCATAGCAGGTCGCCAGCCCCAGCCCGGTGCCCTGACCAGGACTCTTCGTGGTGAAGAACGGTTCAAAGGCGCGCTGGCGCGTCTCTTCGTCCATGCCGATGCCGGTGTCGCTGACCGTTATGCAGACATATTCCCCTGCTTGCAAAGAGGGATAGAGTCGCACGAAGGCTTCATCAATGACGACGTTGGTCGTCGTGATCGTCAGTGTACCGCCGTTCATCATGGCATCGCGCGCGTTGACCGCCAGATTGACCAGCACCTGCTCGATCTGTCCCGGGTCGGCGCGCACCTGCCACAGATCGGGAGCGAGCTGCGTCTGCAGGGTGATATCCTCGCGGATCAGGCGGCGCAGCAGCTTGTGCATGTCGAGAATGAGTGCATTCAGGTTGATCGAGCGTGGTTCGAACTTCTGGCGGTGGGCGAAGGCGAGCAACTGGCGCGTCAATGCCGAGGCGCGCTCGGTGGCATGCTGAATCTCGATCAATTCCTGCATCGCCGGGTGGTCGCTGGAAAGCGACTGACATGCCAGTTCGGTGCAACCGGCGATCACTGCCAGGAGATTGTTGAAATCGTGAGCAATGCCGCCCGACAGCCGACCGAGCGCGTCCATTTTCTGCATCTGCAACACCCGCTCTTCCAGTTCGCGTCGCGTCGTAATATCGCGCGCGATCACAATCGCGGCAGGCGCGCCGTCCTGATCGACGGCTTTGATGTCGCACTCGAACCAGCGCCAGGAACCGTTCGCGTGACGGTAGCGGAAGGTTGCCGTCGTGCGTGTGTGCTGGACGATACTCTGCCAGTATTCTGGACTGTTTAGAAGATCATCAAGATGCAGATGATCAAAGGCATCGCATCCGATCAATTCCTCAGGAGTGTATCCCAGCAGGCTGACGACCGAAGGGCTGACGTAGCGAAACCGGTGCTGTTCGTCGAGAATGGTGATGAGGTCAGAGGTGTTTTCGGTAATCAGGCGGTACCGCGCCTCGATCTCACGCAGCGTCTGTTCCGTGCGACGCTGCGCCTCGATCGCTCGCCACTGGCGCAGTGCGCGCTGCGCGACATGCGGCAGATCAAGGAAAGCGGCTTCGCTCTTGACGATATAGTCGAGGGCGCCGGCGCGAATGGCTTCGACCGCCACCCGCTCATCGCCGTAGCCCGTCATCAAAATGACCGGCAGCGGGTGCGATGGATCGAGCAATTCCAGCCCGTCGCCATCGGGCAGGCGCCAGTCGCAGATAATCAGGTCAAAGCCAGCAGCGTCGTCAGCCAGCAGCGCGTACGCCTCCCGCAGCGTTCGGACGACGGACAGATCGAAGAGCGATTGCCAGGCTTCAAAGGCGCGCCGGATCAGTTCAACGTGCGATTCATCATCCTCGATGAGCAGTAGTCGGATATGTTCGATGCCAGCCACTGTCGCTTCCGAAGTTCAGGTGGCAGATACCAGGTTGCGCGTCAGCCAGTAAATCCCGACATCGTGCATCAGATTGCGGAATTCCTCAAAACCCAGCGGCTTAATCAGGTAACTGTTGACGTGTGCATCGTAAGCGCGGGTCACATCGCGCTCTGCCGACGATGTGGTCAGCACCACAACCGGAATGTGGCGCAGATCCGGCGATTGCTTGATGCTGGTCAGCACGTCAAGCCCATCGACGCGCGGCAGACGCAGATCGAGCAGAATAATGTGCGGCCGGGGACTCCGATTGGGATCGACCCACGCCCCGCGACGATACAGATAATCGAGAGCGCTCTCGCCGTCGCTGATATGCACAATTTGCGGCGCCCACCGCTGCTCGCCGAGCGTTCGCCGGATCAGTTCTGCATGATCGTCGTTATCTTCAACCAGGAGCACTCTGAGCGTTATGTCGGTCATGGCTCACCTCCTGCATCGATGTGGCTGAGACGGGAAGCGAGAAGTAGAAGGTAGCGCCACTGCCCGGTCCGGTTGACTCGACCCAGATACGTCCGCCGTGAACTTCGATAATGCGACGAACAATCGTCAGTCCGATGCCGGTGCCTTCGCTGCGTGGATCGAGTTTGTTGAACAGGCCGAAGATCTGCTCATGATACTTTGGTTCGATCCCGATGCCGTTGTCGCGCACAAAAAAGATCGGCGACGGTTGCGAGTCGTGGATCACGCCGATTACAATATCGGGCGTATGCTGATTATCGCAGAATTTGAGCGCATTATCAACCAGATTTTGAACTACTTCAACCAGGCGCGTTCGATCACCGTACACGACGGGCATATCAGGAGCGACGCAGATGCGCGCCTGGCGTTCGGCGATCCTGCCGGCGAGCAGTTCGAGCGCCTCCTGCACAACAGTATTGAACGGCACATATTGCGGCGCAGTGCTCAGGCGCCCGATCCGCGACAGTTCCAGCAGATCGTTCAACAGGCGCTCCATTTTGCGCACCGCTGCGCTGATGCGCTGGATGTCATTCCGCATCCGCTCAGTATTGCCTTCCTGCAGATCACGCTCCAGGTAGCCGAGAAATCCCTGGATGGTGATGAGCGGACTCTTCAGATCATGCGAGGCGGTGTAGGTGAAGCGTTCCAGTTCGGCGTTCTTCTGTTCGAGTTCGGCAATCAGGCGTTCGCGCTCCGCCTGTATGCGGCGCTGCTCGGTTACGTTGCGCGCCAGAATCATGGCGTACTTCACACATCCGCTGTTGTCGATCAGTGGAACATAATGGTAATGGTAGATCTGATCCTCGTATGGGATCTCTGCTGAAAAACGCTTGCCGCTCAGAACAGCGCGGATATTTCCCTCGACCTGCGCAGCAAATGCCTGGGGAAGCGCTTCGTGGAGCAAACGCCCTTCAAGCGCCTCTTTCGAGTAACCGGTCGCGGCGAGTTCCGGTCCATCGGCAAGCACGAACCGCAGGTCATGATCGAAGATGAGCACGGCGCTGTCGGGCAGGTTTGCCGCCAGGATGCGGTAGCGTTCCTCTGAAGCGCGCAGCGCCGCCGTCTGTGCCTTCAGCGCGTCAGCGTTCCTTTGCGCAAGCGCCCGGCTCTGTTGCAGGCTTTCACTCAGCAGGCGCGACGTAAAGGCCGTGAGTCCCAGAATGATTGCCAGATCGAACCAGTCGCCGGGTTCGCCGTCGTATGGCGATCTGGTCCATCCATACATTTCCGCCGTCACGATCCCGGCGATCACCAGCAGGATGGTCGCAACCATTGCGATGAATGCGCGACGGTTGAGCAGGAGACTGCCGATGACAATAACAGTGGCGTAGAGACTGGTCACCGTGTCGTGCGCACCGCGGCCAATGAATTGCAGCGATGCGGTCAGCGCAATGAACAGGCTGAGCAGAAGGGCGATCGACAGGCGCAACCGGCGTGCGTAGAGCAGCAGCAGCGCAATGAACGTGATACCGCTGCTTGCCAGCAGTGCGATGGTTGGTATCGAACGCCCGAGCAGCGCGTTCACCCCGGAAGCGCCCAGCGCAATCGCCAGGCAGATGAGCAGGAGCAGGTGTTGAGTCTGTGAAATACGAGTCTGCTCTTCATCATCGAAGCGAGGAAAATAGAACAGTCTTGAAAGAGCGTGTTTCATCCCATCTCTGCATCAAAGCGTGCTCACTACGTATATTGTACCTGAGGGACATTGAATTCGGTAAGCGTTGTGAACGGTTCCGGCATTCCTCCATCTGGGGGCGATAGCGCCAGAGTGCCAGACGGTGGAATACGGACCCGCCAGAAACCGCTGCACCTGCGAGCGCAGCCCCTGCCGCTCAACGCCAGACCGGGAACCAGGGCGTGGACAATGAGGTCATATCGTCCGGCGCTGGTCGCCAGCCGGTGAACAATCCCTGTGAAGCGGCAAGCAGGAGCAGGCGCTGGAAGTGATAGCGCCGACAGCGGGGGAGCGACCGCAGGCAGCGCGCCAAACCCGGCATCCACAACATCCTTTGCGATCAGGTCGTGAGTCGTGGCGCCGATTTCGGACGGCAGTCGCTCCTCAGCCACCCAAAGGGCAACGACGGCGTCGAACGTGGCAAGGTCGTTTCGGGTGGTCCCGACCCTCGGTGTGACCGTCTGCGAACGAAACGAGCGGAGCGGTTAGATCAGCCAGAGAACAAACAGGACGATACAGAAGATCTCAGACCGCATCACCTCCGTCAGATACGTAGTGCGTGGCGCTCACCAGCATACTGGCGACGCAGCCATTTTTCGAGTTCGATCAGCACATACCCAATAATTGGGACGATCAGGATGCGTCCCCACGCCTCGAGACCGATCGGCGCGCTGCTCAGAATCTGGTTCATCCCCGGCAGATAGGTGAATCCCAGTTGCAGCAGGATGATGATCCCGAGACCGACGAACAGCCAGCGGTTGCTGAAGACGCCAATCCGAAACATCGAGTGCGTGAGTGAACGGCAGTTGAACAGGTAGAAGACCTCGATCATCACGATGACATTGACTGCCACTGTGCGTGCTTCGGCGAGGCTGGCGCCGGCTTGCGACTCCCACTCGAACAGCGCAAACGCACCGATCATGATCAGCACGCCAACCGCCAGAGTACGCCAGATCAGCGTGGCATCCAGGATCGGCGCATCCGGTTTGCGCGGCGGGCGCTGCATAATGCCTGGCTCTTTCCCTTCGGCTGCCAGCACCAGACCAAGTGCAGCGACCGTCACCATGTTGATCCAGAGGATCTGCACCGGCAGCACCGGCAGCGCCGATCCGATCAGGACGGCGGCCAGAATGACCAGACCCTCGCCAATGTTCGTCGGCAGCGTCCAGACAATGATTTTCGTCAGGTTGTCGAACACGCCGCGTCCTTCCTCAACCGCTGACTCGATGGTGGCGAAGTTGTCGTCGGTCAGCACCATGTCTGCCGCTTCGCGCGCCACGTCGGTGCCGGCAAGCCCCATCGCAACGCCAATGTCCGCCTGTTTCAATGCCGGAGCGTCGTTGACGCCGTCGCCGGTCACCGCGACGATGTGACCACGCGATTGCAGCGCTTCGACCAGGCGCAGTTTTTGTTCCGGCGTGACCCGCGCAAAAACGGTCGTTCGTTCAACGGCGTCGGCGAAGGCTTCGTCTGGCAGTTGCTCGATCGCGCGACCGGTCAGTACTGAGGGCTCACGTCCGCCGTCAAGCCCGATCTGTCTGGCGATGGCGGCAGCCGTCAGCGCGTGATCGCCGGTGATCATTTTCACGCGGATGCCCGCTTGCTGGCAGGCGCGTACTGCCGGAATCGCCTCAGGGCGCGGCGGATCGACCATTCCCTGCAACCCCAGAAAGGTCAGTCCGCCAGCCACATCGTCATGGTTCAGCGACGTTGTTCCGGCGGGCATACAGCCGCGCGCAAACGCCAGCACACGCAGTCCTTCCGCTGCCAGTGCGTCGGTGGCGCGGTGCACGGCATCGGCGTCGCACGGCACGCGACGACCAGCCGCATCGAGCATCGTGTCGCAGCGTGACAGAATCGCCTCTACCGAGCCTTTCATATACACGATGCGCTCCTGTTCAGGTCCAGCGTCGTGAAGCGTCGCCATATACTGGTGCTGCGACTCGAAGGGGATCGTGTCAATGCGCGGTAGGATCTGATCGTGGCGGTGAATGCCCGCTTTGTGCGCAACGGTGATCAGCGCCCCTTCGGTCGGGTCACCGCGCACGTCCCAGCGCCCTTCTTTCTCGACCAGTGCGCTATCGTTGCACAGGAGACCGACGCGCAGACATTCCGCCAGCACAATGTGCAACTCCAGATCGACCGGAGCACCCTTATGCCGGATCTCACCCTCCGGTTGATACCCTGTCCCGGTTGTTTCATACTGCTCGCCGCCAGCCACAATGCGCTGCACGGTCATCTGGTTTTGCGTCAGCGTGCCGGTTTTGTCGGAGCAGATGACCGTGGTGCTTCCCAGGGTCTCAACGGCTGGCAGTTTGCGAATGATCGCTCGCCGCCGCGCCATGCGCGTGACCCCAATCGCCAGGGTGACGGTGACAGCGGCGGGCAGCCCTTCGGGAATGGCGCTGACAGCCAGCGCGATCGCCGCCATCAGGGTGTCGAGGAGTGGTTGACTCCGGAATGCGCCGATCAGGAAGGTCACTGCTGCCAGCCCCAGGATAACGTAGAGCAGCAACCGGCTGAAATGCGCAATCTTGCGCGTCAGCGGCGTCTGGAGGTCGTGCGCCGTCGCAATCAGTTGCGAAATCCGCCCCACCTCGGTCTTGTCGCCAGTTGCCACCACGATGCCCGCTCCCTGCCCGTAGGTGACGAGCGTCGAGGCATACGCCATTGTAATCCGGTCTGCCAGCGTGGTATCCGGGTCGAGCGCGGCATGCGCCTGTTTCGCCACCGGCGCCGATTCGCCGGTGAGCGCGGCTTCAGCAATCTGGAGATCGCGGGTATGGACGAGGCGCATATCGGCGGGAACTTTATCGCCGCTCTGTAACAGCACCAGATCGCCGGGAACAAGCGCTGCCGCCGGGATACGGACGGTTTTTCCGTCGCGTATGACCGTGGCTTCCATCGTCATGGTGCGCGCCAGCGCCTCGATAGCCTTCTCAGCACGGCTTTCCTGAATGTAGCCAAGGATGACATTCACCAGCACCACGCCAAAAATGATCGCGGCATCGACGACGTCCTTGAGCACGAAGGTGATGCCGCTGGCGACCAGCAGGATGTAGAGGAGCGGGTTGTGGAACTGGAGCAGGAAGCGGATCAGCGGGCTTTTGCCACGTTTTGCGGTGATAACATTCGGTCCGTATTGCTTCAGGCGTTGTTCCGCCTCGGTGGTCGTCAATCCGAAGCGCTCATCGCTGTCAAGACGCACAATAACGTCGTTTGGCGGCAATGTGTGCCATACATTGTCGGTGCGTTGCACTGCAATTTCTGTTTTCATCATCGCTTCCTTTCATCATATGCTCAACCCCCCTGACGGTGGAATCGCGCCTCAATCGGATCACCCTCCCAGAATCTCCGCCAGCCGCTGCACCTGTTCGGTTGATGTTAGCGCCAGCACCTCGTCGCCGGTCTATAGCACAGTGTCACCGTGGGGCAGGATCAGACGACCGCGCCGGATGATAGCGACGATCGCGCACTCCTTCGGCAGATTGAGTTCGGTGATGGTGTGCCCGATAGCAGGTGAACCGACGGCGATTTTCTCCTCCACCAGCGAATAGCGTCCCCGGCGCAACTTAAGGAGCGTCATCATATCGCCAAGCGACATCTCTTCCAGAATAAGATGCGCCATCAGATCCGCCTGGCTCAGCGCAACATCAACCCCCATTTCGGCGGTGAACATCCAGGCGTTTTTCGGATTGTTCACCCGCGCAATCGTGCGCGGTGCGTTGAACTCGAATCGCGCCAGGCTGGTTGCCACCAGGTTGACCTCATCATCGCCGGTGACGGCGGCCACAACGTCCGCCTGGCGCACGCCGCACGCCTCCAGCACGGCAGGATCGCTGCCGCTGCCTGCCATGATCGTCTCCGGCGGCAGAGTTTGCGCCAGATGGTCGCGGACGGCAGCGCGCGGTTCGATGACGCGCACCTGATGCCCGCCGGCAAGCAGCAGACCTGCCAGGTGTTCGCCAACCTTCCCGCCTCCTACAATCAGAACAACCATAGATCATACTCCCAGCAGCGCCTTCAAGCGTTCGATCGAGGTCGCCAGCACAGCGATATGGACCAGATCGCCCGCCTGCAACTGCATCTCCGGCGTCGGCAGAAAACAGCGCCCGCCGCGACTGATCGCCACCGGGTGCACTTCACCGGGCACGGTGAGGCTGACAAGCGAACGCCCGACCAGCACTGGCGGCGTTTCGACATCAACAATGTTGACCGACGCTCCAAGGCTGACAATCGGCTCGAACCAGGAATAACTGATGAGTTCGGTGATACGGTGGATGCCCCACTCCGTCGTTGAAATGGTCAGGATGCCCAGGGGACGATAAATCTCGGCTTTGCGCGGATCGTAAAGGCGGGCGACGACGCGCGGCACGCGGAAGAACTGCCGCGCCGCGCGCGCCGTCACGACATTGGTTTCATCGCTGGATGTAACCGCCGCCAGCGCATCAGCGCGAGCGATCCCGGCGCGCAGCAGCACATCACGGTCGAAACCGTGCCCCGTGATCGTTCGACCGTCGAATCGTTCGCCCAATGCCGTGAACGCCATCGGATCACGGTCAATCACGGTCACCTCGTGCTGGCTGCGAGTGAGCTTCAATGCCAGCCCGGCGCCCATCGATCCAGAGCAGCCATGCCATCAGATGCGTAAAATGCGCCAGCAATGTCCAGGGGATAGTATAGCCGATGAGGCGGGCTGGCGCTACACACGCCGCCGGGTCAGGGTCCAGATAGAATTGTCAGGCAGTCGCCCGCTGCGCCGCCCGACGCTGAACCGTCCGACTAATCGCACAAAAGGCGCTGCTGCGCCCTCACTTCGGCGCGCACGCATGCCCGGCGCCAGCCGCGCGTCAGCGGGGCTTCGTGCGTTCAGCGCGAGCGTGATGGAGTTTGATGAGATATTCCGCTATCCGCCTACCCGCCCGGCGACTAACGTCGTGGGCTATGAAAAGCGAAGCCCGCCTGCGCGGGCTTGACCGGGCGATGCTGGATTAGTTGCTCAAAAACCATACCATCCGTGTAGAGCGCATGAAACCCAACGCCGTTTCGAGATCCAACCTCCCACCTTCGCGCCATCCCGATAAACCGCCCTCCCCTCTCGCCTCAGCGCCGCTCACCTCCCGCCTCCCACCTCGCGCCGCTCACCTCCCGCCTCGTGTCGCTCACCGCTCACCGCTCGTCTCAATAATTCGCTCGCAGATCCATCCCGATGTAGAGGTGCGCCACCTGATCGGCATAGCCGTTGAACAGCAGCGTCGGGCGGCGCTCAAATTCGCCGATACGCCGTTCGGTCGCCTGCGACCAGCGCGGGTGCGGCACAGTGGGGTTGACGTTAGCGTAGAACCCATATTCGTGTGGCGCGGCAGCCATCCACAATGAGGTTGGTTGATCGGCGACCAGATCGATGTTGACAATCGACTTGATGCTCTTGAACCCGTATTTCCATGGAACGACCAGGCGCAGCGGCGCGCCGTTCTGCGGCAGGAGCAGGTTGCCGTACAGCCCTGTGCTCAGAATGGTCAGATCATGCATCGCTTCATCGAGACGCAACCCTTCGACATAGGGCCAGGTGTACCAGCGATCGCGCTGACCCGGCATCTGTTCCGGGTCATAGAGCGTCTCGAAGCGCACGTAGCGCGCATTCGCCATTGGCTCGACATCCGCCAGCAGTTTGCGCAATGGGAAACCGAGCCATGGGATGACCATCGACCACCCTTCGACGCAGCGCAGACGGTAAATGCGTTCCTCCGACGGGTAACGCTTCAGAATGTCTTCGATGGCGATGGTCTGCGGTTTGTGCACCAAACCGCCGATGCTGACCGTCCACGGCGAGGTGCGAAAGTTGCGCGCCAGTTGCGCAACGCCCTCTTTTTGCGTGGTAAATTCGTAAAAGTTGTTGTACGTAGTGATCTGTTCGTAGGTATTGAGCGGATCGCCAAGCTCATCGGTCTGCCGGGAGACTGGTCCTGGTGTGAGCGCAGGCGGCGGGTTCGCGGCGTCGCCGCAGGCTGCAACGCCCAACCCTGCAAGCGCCAGGGCGCCGATTCCGCGCAGGAACCGGCGCCGTGAACGGTAGATATGTTCGGGGGTGATGTCGGAAGATGGGATCTTGTGCATTTCTGACTCCATTGCACGAACTGTCCGCCAGGCTGATTGTTCTTTACCGTCCATCGGACTCTACGCGCTGAAGCCAGAAACGGTTGGATCGAACCAACGCTAACCGTCTTGTTCACATTGCGTGCCGCTGGCGGTTGGCGTCGGCTTCGACAGGCTCAGCCAGCGCCAACCGTCGCGGTCGATGCGATTGTTTCGAGATAAGAACCGCTCCAGACGCGATATGTTTCGACATAAGGAAGATACGCACCATCACCAGAGTTCAGCGCGGAATCTTTGCGCCTTCGCGCCTTTGTGCGCGCTTACGTGAAAAGTCCTGGCTCCTAGACATCATCGCCGTACAGCGGCGTGCTCAGGTAGCGTTCGCCGTTCGAGGCAGAGATGAAGACGATCAATTTGCCGGCATTTTCGGGACGGCGAGCGATCTCCAGCGCCGCATACGCCGCTGCGCCAGAACTGATGCCGACCATCAGCCCCTCTTCGCGCGCCAGGCGACGTGCGATCTCGAAGGCGTGCTCATTTGAAACGCGGAAGACTTCGTCATACGCGCTGGTATTGAGCACATCGGGCACGAACCCCGCGCCGATCCCCTGAATCTTATGCGGACCGGGCTTGCCTCCCGACAGCACCGGCGATGCTTCGGGTTCGACGGCAACAACGCGGAACGATGGTTTGCGCGGCTTGATAACCTCCGACACGCCGGTGAGCGTTCCGCCCGTGCCCACTCCAGCGACCAGAATGTCGATCTGTCCGTCAGTGTCGCGCCACAGCTCCTCGGCAGTGGTGCGACGATGGATTTCGGGGTTGGCAGGGTTCTTGAATTGCTGTGGGATCCAGGCGTTCGGCAGTTCAGCGGCGATAGCTTCCGCCTGCGCAATCGCGCCACGCATCCCCTCGGCGCCAGGCGTCAGCACCAGCTCCGCGCCGAAGCCGCGCAGCAGTTTGCGTCGCTCGATGCTCATCGTTTCAGGCATGGTCAGAATGACCTTATATCCTTTCGCCGCCGCCACGAACGCCAGCCCGATGCCGGTGTTGCCGCTCGTCGGCTCGACGATCACCGTTTCGCCAGGACGGATGATGCCGTCGCGCTCGGCGGCTTCGATCATCGCCAGCCCGATACGGTCTTTGACGCTGCCAGCCGGGTTGAACCATTCGAGTTTGGCGACCACCGTGGCGTGCGTGTCATTCACACGATTCAGGCGCACAAGCGGCGTGTTGCCCACAAGTTCGGTAATGCTGCCATAGATGCGCATGCGTTCCTCTTTCATTTGTTGTTTTTGTTACGTAACATTGCAAGTATACGTCCCATAATCGCGCCCGTCAAGCGCAGCGAGATGCAGCACACCGACGCACAATCCGTGCTATAATACAAAGGACTGGTTATCCGTCGCGCCGGTGCATCCGGCGCGCACGATTCTGAAAGGGCTTCGTGTGACCACCGGTCCATCATCACAGGCGATTCAGCTGGCCTGTCCGTCCTGTCGCACGCCGCTTCGCGCGTCGATCATGACCATTGTCGATGCGGCGCAGCACCCCGAACTCAAAGCGCGTCTGATCGCCGGGCAGTTGAATCTGGCGATGTGCCCGAGCTGCGGTATGGCGATCATGATCAGTGCGCCATTGTTCTACCACGATGCCGCCAAACAACTGGCGCTCGTGCACATTCCGCAGCAACTCAACGCCCGCCAGGATGAGCAGGAGCGTTTCATCGGCGATGCCACAGCGCTCATTATGCGCACCCTGCCGCCGAACGCACCGCGCGGCTATTTGCTGGCTCCCCGTCGTTTTCTAACGCTCAACTCGCTGATCGACGCCGTTCTCGAGGCAGATGGCGTATCGCGCGAGACGATCGAGGCGCAGCGTCAGCGCGTCGATCTGATCGGTCGTCTTGCAGACGCCGCTGAACGTGGCGACGATGCGCTTGCGACGCTCGTCAACCAGCATCGCGACGCGATCAACGACGAGTTTTTCGCCACGCTCGACACGTTCATCGCTGCCAGCCGCCAGGTCGGGCGCGCCGACTCGGCGCAACTCCTGCTGGCGCTGCGTCATCGCCTGGCGGATCTGGTCGGTTTCACCGGCGCGGGCGACGAACTGCTGGACGAAGCGCCAGACGTGGCGCGTGCGGAGGCGGTCGAGCGACTGATCGCCGCACGCGACGATGACCTGGAAGGGGTGATCGCTGAACTGCGCCCGGTCATCGACTACAGTTTCTTCGAGGAATGGACGGCGCGCATCGATCAGGCGGAGCAGGCTGGCGATCGGGCAACGGCGGCACGCCTGACGACGCGGCGCAGCATTATTCTCGAAACCGTCGAGCGGATGGACCGCGAAGCGCAGGATCTGTTCGACGCCGGGGCGAACCTGTTACGTGAGGCGCTCAATGTGGCGGATCCCGAGCGTGTACTGCGTGAACACAGCGATCAGATCAACGAGGCATTCATGCTGGTGTTGCAGTCGAACCTGGCGGCGGCGGAACGCAGCGGTCAGGTTCCTCTGGCGGAACGTCTGCGCACCATCGAACACCTGGCAACCAGCATTGTCGAGGAGTCGCTTTCGCCGGAGGATCGGTTCATCAGCCAGTTGCTCCAGGCGGAGACGCCGCAGAGCGCCGCGAAACTCCTGCGCCAGAATCCGGCGCTGATCACGCCAGCATTTGTCAAACGCCTGAACGAACTGGCGGATCAGATGGACCAGCATGGGCGCAAGCCTGCGGGGGAGCGTCTGCGCCAGCTGGCGCGTGAGGCAGGCGTGATGCTATTTTGAGTGCGGTACAGGTGCGCCGGATTCGATCTGCTGGCGCGCCTGACGCATCAACTGCTCGAGCCGGGCGTTGACGATCTCCTGCCATTCGGCAGCCTCGTGATCCTCGAGCGCCCCGCCGCCGTACTTCAACTCCATTGCCATATCCCACCCTTTGCGCTGCGCAAAACGCTCCAACTGCTCGCGTCGCTCTGGCGCCCAGCGTTCGATGTAGCGCTGGAATGCGCGCGTCAGTTTTCCAGATCCATCGGGATTGAGCGCAGGAAGGGCGAATGTGTCGTGTCCCTCATGGGTGGTATCGGGCTTTTTTGCTGAAGTGAAGTAGATCGCCATGCACGTGCGACAGCAACGATACTCGCCAGCCCCATTGGCATCGGCAGGGTTGCTTGCAATCGCGCCGATGAGCATACGATCAGTAATGGTCATGGCAATGTTCCTGAACGTAGCAATGTCGTAGACACCTGCGCGTAGCATAGCATAAAAGAGCAATGTTGTACATACTCCGCGATGGTAGCGCGCTTGTCGTGATATACTGTGCCCGTTCACGCTTCCCGCGGAATTGTGGGCGTTGTGTCCGCACACGACATGCCCTGGGGCGGCGGGACGCCATCCGTTGGCGCCTGTCGAAGCCAAGACGCCGCCGCTTCTTCAATTTTGGGGAAGCCCCCCAAACCCGTTTTGGGTGGCCGGTGAGGGCGTGGACCTCAACGGCAAGCGGTTACGCTATGCCAGGGATGCCCGGGTATGGCGGTAGATGTCGCTGCCTGCCCGTGTGTCGCACGATCGTTGTCATCACTCGAACCTGGCGCTGCCACCCGGCGCCACACCAGGGAGGTCCATCTTGAAAATCCTCGTCACCGGCGGCGCTGGCTATATTGGCAGTATCTGCGCCGCAGAACTCCTCGCTGCGGGTCACGACGTCGTTGTATTCGACAATCTTTACCAGGGGCATCGCGAAGCCGTTCCCGCCGATGCCGCCTTCGTCGAGGGCGATCTGCGCGATCCCGATGCGGTCGCGCGTCTGTTTCAGCAGCACCACGGCTTTGACGGGATCATGCACTTTGCGTCGTTTACGCTGGTCGGCGAAAGCATGCAACAACCGCTCAAGTATCTGCGCGACAATCTGGTGGCAGCGGCGAATCTGCTGGAACATGCCGTTGCGCACGGCGTTGGGCGATTCATTCTCTCTTCCACTGCCAATCTGTTCGATGATCCGGCAAAAATCCCGATCGACGCCGATGAGCGCATTGTACCGGGTTCGCCGTATGGCGAGTCGAAATATTTCATCGAGCGAACACTCTACTGGTTCGAGCGGATCTACGGTCTGAAATACGCCTGCCTGCGCTACTTCAATGCGGCTGGCGGCACTCCCGATCGCGGTGAACACCACGAACCGGAATTGCACCTGATTCCAATTGTGTTGCAGGTGGCGCTCGGTCAGCGCGAGAAAGTGGTTATCTTCGGCAACGATTATCCGACGAAAGATGGCACCTGTGTGCGTGATTACATCCACGTGCTCGATCTGGCGCAGGCGCACATTCTGGCGCTCGAAGCGCTCGACCGGCTTGGCAGCCGCAAATACAACCTGGGCAACGGCAATGGATTTACCAACCTGGAAGTCGTCGAGACCGCCCGGCAGGTGACCGGTCATCCCATTCCCTACGAGTTCGGTCCGCGTCGCCCTGGCGATCCGGCGGTGCTGATCGCGTCGTCTGAGACGATCCGCCGCGAACTCGGCTGGACTCCGCGCTTTCCACACCTGGCGCAGATCATCGGTAGCGCCTGGGAATGGCATAGTCGCCATCCGCACGGATATCGCAGGTAAGGGTCAGGGGGCAGGGGTTAGGGGTCACTGCCGATAGCAGCGTGTTTCAGATATGAAAGGCGTGTTCTGCCCGTAACCCTTTTTTGCCCATCCTCTCGCCCTCTTTCCCTGTGCAGGCAATCTCCGTTCACGCCAACCGATACACTGCGACCGCGCGCTGGAGCGTTTGCGCCAGCGCATTCAGATCCTGCGCAGCGCGTTCCGCCTGGCGCGTGCTGGTCAGTGTTTCGCTTGCCGCCTTCTGAATCGAGATCAGCGCCTGCCCAATCTGATCGAGTCCGGCAGTCGCCTGCCGCGCGCTGGCTGCCATCTGCACGTTGATCTGCGCGCCACTCTCGACTTCGCCCGCGATTCGGTGGATCACATCACCAGCCTGGGTGACCAGACGATTACCGGCATCCACGCGCCTGGCGCCTTCTTCGGTGACCATTACTGCCGCGTTGGTCGATTTCTGAATATCTCCCAGGATCGATCGCACCTGGACGGTCGCCTGTTTGCTGCGTTCCGCCAGGTCGCGCACCTGCTGCGCGACGACCGAGAAACTTTTGCCCTGCTCACCGGCGCGCGCCGCTTCGATGGCGGCGTTGAGCGCCAGCAGATTCGACTGATCGGCGAGTTCGGATACGGTGCTGGTAATGGTGCTGATCATCTGCGCCTGGCTGGCAAGTGAGAGAATCGTCTGGGCAATCCCCTCGACCCGCTGACGAATCTCGCTCATGCTCTGCCCTGTTTCTTCCACAACGGCGATCCCCTGTTGGGCGACGGTGAGCGCCGCCTGCGCATCACGCGCAATATGATCAGCCTGATCGGCGGTCTGCCGCGCAATGGCGCGAACTTCATCAAGCGCCGCCATTGTCTGCGCAACGGCGGTGGATTGTTCGTTGGCGGCTGCCGCCTGTTGCGTGGTGGTCGCCAGAATTTGCGCTGTGGCAGCCGCAATGGCGCTGGCAGCTTCCTGTGACTGCCGCCCCATGGCGCGCAGGCTTTCGACCATGCGATTGAGCCCTTCGCCTAATTGACCCAGCGTATCATGACGGTCGATGTGGAGAGTCTGCGCGAGATCGCCGTTCGCCACGCGCCGCACGAATGCCAGGTACTCGGCGACGCTGCGTTCGAGCGATGCACGCACGTCAGTTTCGATCCGCTGGAGTCGCTGCGCTTCCGCCTGCGCAGCCTGCGCTTCGACGATCCGCGTCTCCAGCGCGTCTGCCATTACGTCGAAACTGTGAGCCAGGACGCCAACTTCATCGCGTCGCTGCATCTTCAGACGTTTGCTGAGATCGCCTCCTGCAATCGCGCTCGCGGTTTCGACCAACTGGAGTAACGGTCGGCGCAGTGAGTTCTGCACAAACCAGAGCGTAACTGCGACAGCAATCAATGCTGCGATGGCGGTGACCAGAAAGGCATAGTTCGTCTGCCCGCGCACGACGCCGTAGAATTGTTCAATGGGCACTCGATGAATATAGTACCAGTCTGCCGAGCGTAGTTTACGCACCACCGATTCGCCTGCTTCGCCGGAGTTGAGCGTTCCCTGGAAGAAGTGACGCTCCTGGAGGCTCTGGTTCAGCAGATTGATGCCCTCGATAACTTCGGTCATGGAAGAGGGTTGTTGCAGAAATGTTGCGGTATTGCGACCCAAACGGCGTGCGCCAATCATCTCCTGCGCAACGGACGGCTCCAGCGGTGCAGAGGGATGAAACAATAGATGCGGAAAATTCGGAATGGAGAGACGGATACCGTAGGAGTCAACTATCACGCTGTAACTTCCCTTGCCGCTGCGATTCGCGTCTATTGCCACCAGGCGGTGAATCTCGTCGAGCGGAACACGTCCATCGACAATGCCGATCAACTGGTTGTTGGTTCCATACGCCGGCGCTGTGAAATGGAGGTAGACGCGATCCTCATCCGGGTCGGTCGTGATATCAGACATGCCCAGTGCGCCGCGCTGCGCGCTGATCACTTCGGGACTCTGGCTGCGATCCTGTCCGAGCATTGCCGGGTTGGTGCTGAGCACGATGTGCCCGGCGGTATTCAGCAGTGATACGGTCTCGTAATTGAACGTGCTGTGCACCGCGTTGATCACCGACTGCCCTCGTTCGCGCGCCGCTGGGTCTTCCTGGTTGGCAAGCATGAGGCGCACCAACGGCAATTGCGCCGTTAACGCCACGCCGGAGCGCCGGTCCTGAAGATACATTTCAACGCGCTCAATGCCGTTGAGCGCCTGCGTATCGATTTGATGGCGCGCACTCGCAATCGCATTCTCGGTTGCGACCCGGTTGGTCAACAGGGTCAGCGCCAGCATCGCCATCAACGCGATTGCGATGGTGAAAAGCGCCAATCGCGCGCTGAGCGAACGAGCAGGGGAAAAAGCGTTCTGCATGCCTGCCTCCTTGCTATCTTTCGATGGGCGGGTTGTCTCGTATGACTTCCATCAGCCCTGTGGTAGCGGCGCGCGGGCAGGGCGCGATGCTGCACTCGACGAGCGGATACGCGGCGTTTGTCGAGCATTCGGCGAAGAGAGTCAGCGCTGCGTTGTAGATACGCGCGCTGGCAGTGACATATCACGTCAACGCTCTTCTGACAAGAGGAAAAATGTGAGCGAAATAGTAACAATTTCGTTTATTTCATATGTCATATACTGAATTAATGAGGATCGCCGATCGTAGTTCTAACCAAACCTCAACGTTGATTTTGCGAAGGGCTGCGTTATACTTATAAAGTATGGCATGCCTGGCCTGCTGCAGACATCTCTCTCCTCGTTCTACATCGTCTGCGATGAAGTGTGTACCAACGCCTGGACACATTTCCGATTGCTGTTCGTTCTGCCCGGTTACCTCCATACTCATTTTGCAGCCTGTATCCGAGCAGGCGCGCCTGATGATTTCGTCTCCGTCGGTGATGATGGCCAGAAACTTCGTGAAAAGAGCGCATATGACCTCTCCAAATCACGCTGCGCCGGGTCACTCACGACCAACCGGACGCGACCGACCTGGTTGGCAGGCATATCGACAGGCGCTGGTTCTGCTACAACGTCAGGAATGGAACGGAGCGCTCAGTTTACTGGCTGAGGCGGAAGTGGCATTTCGGACGACCAGCGATGCGGACGGGCAGTGGCGAGCGCTGGCAGCGCAGGCGGAACTTCACCTGTGTCAGGGGCATGCGCACCTGGCGATGGCGCGGATGCTGGCGGCTCTGACTCTGGCTGATCAACTCGATGATCCGTGCATCTGCGGCTTGCTGGCGTGGCGTGCGGCGTTAATCGCGCTGCATCAGGGGGATTATCGCACAGCAGGCGCCTATTTGCAGCGTGCTCAGTTTTGCCTCGATATGGTGGACGTTGCACCACCGGGCGGGCTGCTGGCAGCCACGGCGCAACTTTGCGCCGAGTTGGTGCGCTGGCAGCAGGTGATGGCACAGGGGCGCATTGGGCATGCTGAGGGAGAAATAGCCATTAACGAAGTTCGCGCGGAACTCCTGCGCCACCTGATTGCCATCCAGCAGCATATCGCCACCAGGAGCCAGGCAACGCTCGATGCGTGGACCTTGATCAACACTGAACTGCTCCCCGCGCCGCTGCCACTGCTTACCGACCGCTCACCGTCGCTGATGCAACGGTTTCTTGCATGGTGGCGCGCGGTTCTCGCTCCTCCCGGTTCGCCACAGCGTTCAACCTCTGGTGATCTGCTACGTGAGAGTCCAATCGTTATCGATGAACACGTTCTTGCCGGAGCGGCTGAACCATTCGTCCATACCCAGAACGATCAGCTGGCTGCTATGGCACAGTTCGCCGGCGCAACACCACCGCCTGGCGTGGATGTAGCAGAAGCGGCGTTTTCCACCGATGCGCCCCCGCCTGCATCAGCGTCATCCGGCGCACCGGCAGCGCCCGAGTCGGCGTCGCATACAGCGGGATTGATGGTCTACACCTTCGGAACGTTGCGTGTGTACTGCAACGATGTATTGATCGATCAGTGGGAAGGGGTGCGTTCACGGTCGATCTTTCGTTTTCTGGTCGCCCACCGTCAAATGCCGATCGCCAAAGAGCGCCTGGCAACCCTCTTCTGGCCCGACTCGGAACCAGAACTGGCGCGGCGCAGTCTGCACCAGGCGGTCTACTGCCTGCGCCAGACGTTCAAGCGCGTGACGGGGGACATCCCGGTTGTGCTGTTCGTCAATGACTGCTATCTGCTCGCGCCCGATCTGCCGCTGTGGGTTGACTCTGATGCGTTTGAAGAAGCGATTGCAACGGCGCGTTCCGCGTGGAGTCGCGGTGATGTGGAGCGCGCCCTCCAGGCGTATGGGCGCGCTATCGATCTGTACCAGGGCGACTACATGGTGGAAGAACGATATGAGGATTGGGCGGAGGAGCGCCGGATCGTCTTTCAGTCGGCATATCTTGAGGCGCTCCATCAACTCGCGCGGGCGTACCAGGAACGGCAAGACTATCCGATGGCGATCATGCTCGGCCAGCGCGCGCTGGCTGTGGATAGCTGTGATGAGGACGCGCATCGGACGCTTATCGGTTGCTATGCCGCACAGGGGCTGCGTCACCTGGCGATACGCCAGTACCAGATGTGCGTGACCACGCTCCGCAGCCAGTTAGGGCTGAGTCCGTCGGACGACCTTGAAGCCTTCGTGCGCCGGGTGCTCGAGAAAGCAGATTGATAACCGTCTTGCAGGTCGGATCGGTCTGGGCGGGTCGGCGCCCCGCCCAGACGGGGGCGGGTCGGCGCCCCGTGGGGGTGCAGGTCAGATCGGTCGGGGCGGGTCTGCGCCCCGCCCAAACGGAGGCAGGTCAGATCGGTCGGGGCGGGTCTGCGCCCCGTCCAGACGGGTGCGGGGCGGCGCCCCGTGGGGGTGCGGGGCGGCGCCCCGTGGGGGTGCAGGTCGGATCGGTAGGTAGGGGCGGGTCTCAGACCCGCCCAGACGGGGGCGGGTCAGATCGGTCTGGGCGGGTCTGCGCCCCGTCCAGACGGGTGCGGGGCGGCGCCCCGTGGGGGTGCGGGGCGGCGCCCCGTGGGGGTGCAGGTCGGATCGGTAGGTAGGGGCGGGTCTCAGACCCGCCCAGACGGGGGCGGGTCTCAGACCCGCCCAGACGG
>ERZ1685331.58-NODE-58-length-35721-cov-20.605675_pt1 | contig 35721 bp, 25 predicted proteins | sample MGYA00580194_ERZ1685331 | MGnify/ENA primary metagenome ERZ1685331 (study PRJEB41501, sample SAMN08275520) | hot springs metagenome | biome: alkaline hot spring; material: microbial mat | place: Russia: Ush-Beldyr | collected 2015-07 | depth 0.5 m m ...
AGCGCAATCGAGCAACACCCGGCACGAGTGATGGCGGCGAGCGATCAGGGCAGTGGGTCCAGGCAACGGTCATCGGCGTGCAAAGAAAAGGGGTCGCGGGCGCGAACGTTCGCAAGCAACGCTCTGCTAACCATCGACCCCTGATCCGTTCCTGATCCACGGTTCTCTGTTCCTGGTTCTCAGTTCCTGGTTCTCAGTTCCTGGTTCTACTTCCCCGTGCGCTTCTTAATCTCCTCGGTCAGTAGCGGCACAATTTCGTTGGCATCGCCGACGACGCCATACGTGGCGACGCGGAAGATTGGCGCGTCCGGGTCTTTATTGATCGCCACGATGGTGCGTGAGGAGCGCATGCCTGCCAGGTGCTGGATCGCGCCGGAGATGCCAACCGCCATGTACAGTTTCGGGCTGACCGTCTTGCCAGTCTGGCCGACCTGATGCTCATAGGGCACCCAGCCGGCATCGACGATCGCACGGGACGCGCCGTAGGCGCCGCCGACCGCCTCCGCGAGCGGGGGGATCAGTTTGTAATAGTTCTCCGGCGACCCCAGGCCGCGCCCGCCCGACACGATGATCGCTGCGTCCGACAGGTTGACGGCGCCCTGTTTCGGGGCGACGCTCACGACCCTGGCGCGCATCGGTACGCCGGGCAGGGCTTCCGTCACCACGGCGCCGGAACGTCCGGGGTTCGCCTGCGGTTCCGGGAAACTCTGCTTGCGCACCGAGACAACCGCTGTTCTGCCGGGGGCGAAGGTCAGCGTGTTGATGACGTTGCCGCCGTGCGAGCTGCGGACGGCGCTCACCGTACCATTCTCGATCGACACGTTCGTCGAGTCGGCGGCAACGCCGGTATCGAGTTCCGCCGCCAGCGCAGCGCTGAAGTCGCGCATCTGGAAAGTGGCGCCGGTGAGAATCAAGGCAGGCTGATATTTCTTCGCCAGCATTGCGGCTGTGCCCACATAGCCATCGGTAGTGTACTGCGCCAGTGCCCCGTCATCGACCACATACGCCGTATCGGCGCCATAACTGAAGGCGACGTTCGCCAGATCGCCGACGCCAGCGCCCAGGATCAGCGCGCCGACCTTCATGCTGTTGGCGTCAGCCAGTTCGCGCGCTTTGCCGAGCAATTCCTTCGACACCCCGGCCATATCGCCATGCGCGGTGCGCTCAATGAAAACCCAGATCTCATTCGCCATGGATGTTCTCCTGTCAGATAACCTGTGCTTCCATCAATTTATCGACCAGTCTGGCAACTTTTTCGCTGGCGTCCTTCCCTTCGATGACTTCGCCCTTCGGTCGTGGCGGCGGCGGAACACGGTTGACCAGACTCAGCGCGGGGAGCAGATCAGCGGCGCTGAGACCGAGATCCGCTGCTGACCAGGTCGGAATCTCAACCTTGGCGACTTTACGGATGCGCAGCAACGACGGGTAGCGTGGTTCATTGATGCCTTTGACAACTGTCGCAACGGCTGGCAGGCTGGCTTCGACCGTCTCGACGACCTCCTCGAGGTGACGCTCGGCGACGATTTTGCCGCTTTCGAGTGTGACAACCTTCCCCACGTAGGTCAGTTGCGTCCAGCCGAGCAGCCGCGCCAGCGCTGGCGCAAACGCCCCGGTTTCGTCATCGGTCGAGTTGCGACCGCACAGCACCAGATCGACGTCGCCGAGTTTTTTGATGGCGGCGGCGGCGACTCGCGCAGCGCCGAAGGTGTCGAGGTTGGTGAACGTCGGGTCGCTCAACAGCAGTGAGTCGGTGGCGCCCATTGCGAGCGCGCGACGAATCTGTTCCTTCCAGTCTTCTGGACCAATCGAGAGGATCGTGACTTTGCCGCCCAGTTTCTCGTTCCACTGCAGCGCCTCTTCGACGGCGTACTCATCGAAGAGGTTCATGATCTGCTCGATCCCATCGGCGTTGATTGTCAGATCCGCGTTGATCTTGACCGAGTTATCGCGCGGAACCTGTTTCATACAGACGACGATGTGCATAGCGCCTCCCTCTTGCGCCGCTGCTCGTCAGCGGCTTCGCATCAATGCTTCTTCCCCTGGTGCCTCCGTTGTGCTGGTGACACATTGCATTATAACATGATGTTCATCATGCCCATCCATCCGGGTCATACGCGGGCAACTCACGGCGCAGCGGCTTATTCTCGCGGTAGCCGAGCGCGAAATCAGCCTGGAGCAGTTCCTGCAATTCGCGGGTGCCTTCGTAGATGATGGCGCCGCGTGCATTGCGCAGGTAGCGCTCGACAGGATACTCGTCGCTGTAGCCGTAGGCGCCGTGGATCTGAATCGCATCGTCGGCGGCCTCGAAACTGCTAACGGTGGCATGCCACTTGGCGAGAGTCGTTTCGCGGGTGTTGCGGCGCCCCTGGTTTTTCATCCAGCCGGCGCGGTACACGAGCAGACGGCTGGTGTCGAGTTTGCGCACCATGTGACTGATCATGCGTTTGACGAGTTGATGCTCAGCGATCGGTACGCCAAACGTCTGGCGTTCTTTCGCATAGCGGATGCTGGCTTCCAGGCTCGCCTGAATGAGTCCGGTCGCCCCGGCGGCGACGGTGTAGCGCCCGTTGTCGAGCGCGGTCATAGCGATCTTGAAGCCTTCGCCTTCTTCACCAAGCCGGTTGGCGAGCGGCACGCGCACGTCTTCGAGGATGACCGATCCGGTGTTTCCGGCGCGCACGCCGAGTTTGCCGTGGATCGGGAGACTGCTGACGCCGGGCATGGTGCGCTCGACGATGAAACACGAGATGCCGCGGTTCCCCTTCGATGGGTCGGTCTTGGCGAAGACCAGGAAGTGGTCGGCGATGTCTGCCAGGCTGATCCAGGTCTTCTCGCCGTTCAGAATGTAGTGATCGCCGTCACGCCGGGCAGTGGCGAGCATTGCGCCAGCATCGGTGCCGCTGTTCGGTTCGGTCAGGCAGTAGCCGGCGATCTTCTCGCCCTTTGCCTGTGGGATCAGGTATTTCCGCTGCTGTTCTTCCGTTCCCCACTGAAACAGCGTCAGCGAGTTCAACCCGGTGTGGACGCTCATGACCACGCGCAGGAAACTGTCGACCCGCTCCAGTTCCTCGCACACGACCGCCAGCGCCAGGTAGTCCATTCCCGCGCCGCCAAGTCGCGCCGGCAGGCAGATGCCGAGCAGCCCCAATTCACCCATGCGCTTCAGGATAGTGCGAATGTGCGCGCGGGTCTCCGGTCCCTCCATCGCCGCGCCGCTGCGGTCCCACTCGCGAATGAAGGGCACGACCTCCTTCTCGGCGAATTCGCGCACCGTGCGGCGCAGAATCTGGTGTTCCTCGGTCAGGAACATGTCGTAGTTGGCGGTAAAGTCCATCGTCGTTTCTCCTGTTTTTGAACCACAGAAGCACAGAGGGCAGAGAGAACGCCTGACCATCTTCTCTCAGTCCCTCTCGCCCTGTTTCATCGCCCACATCCCTGTGGTGTACGCTCCGTGCTGAAGTACGCTTGCAGACGCTCGTACTCAGCGTAGAGTTTCATCGCCCACGTCCCTGTGGTGCACGCTCCATGCAGACCGTGTAACATTCCAGCGACCTGCGGCGCGTTCCACACCGTACTGATGCATGCTCCATTCCACGTTCCCACCTGCAATCTGCCACCTTCCCATCTTCAACCCTCTGCAATGGTGTCTCCTTCACACCTTCGCAGGAGGTACGTTGCCGGCTTCGAGGATGGCGCGGCGCGCATTGACGCGCAGCAGCAGCGCGATACCGGCGATGAAGAAGACCAGCAGCAGCAGAATCGCCACCCGGTAGCTGCCGGTGAACTGGAGCGCCAGACCGAAGACGAGCGGTCCGAGCCAGCTGGTGCCGCGTTCGCTCACTTCGTACAGGCTGAAGTACTCCGACTCCTGCCCTGGCGGGATCATCTGCGAAAAGAGCGACCGACTTATCGCCTGGCTCCCGCCCAACACGATAGCAATCGCCGCCGCCAGGAGGTAGAACTGCGTTGGATTGCCGGGCTGCACCCAGCCATACGCCGCAAAGATCACGCTCGTCCAGATCAGCAGGCTGACCAGGATAGCGCGGGTAGCGCCGAGCCATCCGGCGATGCGCCCGAAGGCGAGTGCGCCGACAAAGGCGACGAACTGCACCATCAGGATAGCAGAAATCAGTGTGGATTGCTCCAGTTTCAATTCTTCGGCGCCGAACTGTGACGCCAGGGCGATTACGGTTTGAATGCCATCATTGTAGAGCAGATAGGCGCCGAGGAACAGAAGCGTCTGCGGGTAGTTGCGCGCCTTGCGCAGCGTCTCCCACAACTGTTTGAAACCGATGGTCACGTAGTGTTCGCCCGGCGGAATCCGTTTGATCGGATCGCGTCGGCGCAGCGCCAGCAGCGGAATGATCGTAAAGATCGCCCACCACATACCAGCCGATACGATGCTGATCCGCACGGCGTGATTGGAAGAAACGCCAAACGACTCAGCATTCTGGAACAGCAGCAGATTGGCGACGAGCAACAATCCGCCGCCGAGGTAGCCGAGCGCCCATCCCTGCGACGACACCGCATCGCGCCGGTCGGGGCTGGCAATCTCCGGCAGAAAAGCATTGTAGAAGACGATTGACGCTCCAAAACTCAGATTGGCGATCAGAAACAGCACCCCGCCGAAGAGATAGTTGCCGCCAGCGAGAAAATAGAGCAGCATCGTGGCGATGGCGCCAACATACGCAAATATGCCCAGAAGGTGCTTCTTCAGATGAGTATAGTCGGCAATCGCGCCGAGGATCGGCAGAAAGAGCACCTGGAGCAGCACCGAAAGGGAAACCATGTAGGGAAAGAATGCACCGGCGGCGACCGGAATACCCAGCGGGTAGACAAACCCTGCGGCATCAGCGGCGTTCCGCGTTACCGAGGTCAGGTACGGACCGAGAAAAACGGTCACGACCGTGGTGGAAAAGGCGGAATTTGCCCAGTCGTAGAAATACCAGCCTACCTGTTCGCGGCGATCATCGGTGGCAGCGACGCTGGCGCTGCGCGCGATCTCGATCTCCATACACCCCTCTCTTCTCGTCATCCGTCACGCATCGTGCCGCATATTTGCCGGAGACGGTGCGGTGCACCGTCTCTGTGGGCGGTGCGCCGCGCGCCTACTGCCCCTTCCACGTTGGTTGGCGCTTCTCAAGGAATGCCGTCGTTCCTTCTTTCGCGTCGTCGGTTGCCGCAACTGCGCCAAAGAGCGCCGCTTCGTACATACACCCTTCCGCCAGTGGCATGTCCAATCCGCGATTGATCGCCTGCTTGATGGCAGCAATCGCCAGCGGCGCTTTCGCGGCGATCTTCATCGCCAGCGCACGCGCCTCTGCCATCAACGAAGCCGTCGGCACGACCCGCTCGACCAGACCAAGGCGCAGCGCCTCTTCCGCCGGGATCATGTCGCCAGTCATACAGAGCAGGCGCGCCGCCGACGGTCCGATCAGGCGCGGCAGGCGCTGCGTGCCGCCCCAGCCGGGGATGATACCCAGATTAATCTCCGGTTGACCGAACATGGCGGTTTCGGCGGCGATGCGCATATCGCAACTCAGCGCCAGTTCCAGCCCGCCGCCAAGCGCATACCCATTGATTGCCGCGATGATCGGCCTGGTCATCTGGCGCATAAACAACCCAAGGTCGTGCGCAGCTTCGCTGAACCGTCGTGCGGCGTCGGCGCCTGGCAGAACCTGGAGTTCGGTAATGTCGGCGCCAGCGGCGAACGCGCGCTCGCCAGCGCCAGTAATGATGGCAACGCGCTGCGATGCGTCGACTTCAAACGCACGCATTGCCGTATAGATTTCAGCGATCGTCGCCTGGTTGAGCGCATTGCGCACACGTTCACGGTTGATCGTGATGATCGTCAGCGGACCTTCGACAGCCACGAGGATATTGTCGTAGGTCATAGCGCATCCTCCTCTCTGTATGCGGGGCGAGAGTATTATACCAGGAGTGAGGCGAGCGGCGAGAGGGACGAGAGAGGCGAGAGGTTGCAGGTTACGGGTTGGTCGCCCGCAGCGGGTGGCGGTAGGGGCGCGGCGGTGTCGCGCCGGTGGGGTTGCCGCGCCGGTGGGGTTGCCGCGCCGGTGGGATTGCCGCGCCGGTGGGATTGCCGCGTCGGTGGGATTGCCGCGCCGCAGCGGGGCGGTACGCCCGTGCTTTGCGGCGTTGGACCCGCACATGATATGCACGACCACGTAAACAAGGGTGTACAATCTACCGTCAATGGCTGCGTGTTGAAGGGTCTTCGCGCCTTTGTGCGGGTTTATTGTTGAAAGGAGCACTCCATGCACATCGCAGGCAACAGCGCCCTGATCACCGGCGGCGCTTCGGGGCTGGGCGCGGGCGTGGCGCGCCATCTGGCGGCGCTTGGCGCAACCGTGACGATTGTGGATGTCAACCGCGAGGCAGGTGTGGCGCTGGCAGCGGAACTCGGCGAACGGGCGCGCTTTGTTGCCGCTGATGTCGCCGACGCCGAACAGATGCAGGCGGCGGTCGAGGCAGCCGCGAGCGACAGCAACCTGCGCATGCTCGTTTGTTGCGCGGGCATCGCCACAGCGGAACGCACCCTGGGCAAAGAAGGGCCGCTGCCGCTCGAACGGTTCACGCGCGTGATTGCGGTGAACCTGATCGGCACATTCAACGCTATCCGGCTGGCGGCGGCGGCGATGGCGGGCAACACGCCCAACGACGGCGGCGAGCGCGGCGTAATTGTCTGCACCGCATCGATCGCGGCGTTTGAGGGGCAGGTCGGGCAGGCGGCATACAGCGCCTCGAAGGCTGGCGTGGCTGGCATGATGCTGCCGCTGGCGCGTGAACTCGCGCGGCACGGGATTCGCGTCGTCGGCATTGCCCCGGGAACGTTCGATACGCCGATGCTGGCAGGGCTGCCGGAGGCGGCGATCGCGGCGCTGGCGCAGCAGGTTCCCTTCCCGTCGCGCCTCGGCAGACCGTCGGAGTTCGCCGCGCTGGTGCAACACATCATCGAGAACCCTATGCTGAACGGCACAACGATTCGACTCGACGGTGCGTTGCGCATGGGACCGCGGTAGCATCGAGAGTCTATCCATGTTTTCCGACGACTTCATGGCAGAACGCAATCAACCGCGAACCCAGCCGCGCGAGGATCTGTTTGAATGAGGTATCTGCTTGACACGAACATCTGTATCCTCCTGATCCGGCAAAAGTCACAGACCGTCTTACAGAAGCTCACGCAGCATCCCATCGCCGATATTGTCGTCTCTGCGATTACGGTCGCCGAGTTGCAATACGGCGTTGCACAGAGCGCGCACCCCCTCCAGAACTAGAAGGCGCTCGATTACTTTTTGCTGCCCTTGACAATCTTGCCCTTTGATAACCGGGCAGCGACCGCATACGGTGCGCTGCGTGTCTCCCTCGAAGCTCAGGGAACGCCAATCGGGGCGCTTGATGCCTCGCTTGCCGCTCAGGCAGTCGGCTACAGGCTCATTTTCGTGACCAACAATATCTGGGAGTTTGCGCGCGTGCCGGGATTAACCGTCGAGGACCGGACGACGCCGTGAATTCAAACCTTCAATCTTCCTCCCTCACGATCCTTGAGGTCGGGTGACGTGCGTACAGCGGCCAGAGATCGTTTCGCCTTCCACCGTCAACCGACAACGTTTCCCCAAGACCCTTGAGGTTGGGCGACGCGCATGCAGCGGACGGCGACTGTTCCGCCGATGACGCGTCGTCACACGGCGCAATCAGCGGCGCAGACCTCAAGGGTCGAGCAGGTTCTTGACATGTCACCTTCAAACCTGCAACTTTCAGTATGAAACGCTCCCATCTGCGCACACACGTCCAAAATGGTGTATCATGATATTGCTATGAGACACGTGCTCCAACAGGTCTCCGCGTCCGAAGACTATTGCGTGCCGGGTCAACTGCATACCCACATTCCCCTGATCGAGGCGATCGGTCAACCACTGGTGATCACCGATCGCTCTGGCGTCATCGTGTACTGGAACAGCGCGGCAGAAATCGCTTTTGGTTGGCGCTGGGACGAGATGGTCGGCAGGGCGGTTCCATCGCTGTCGGATCGACCTGGCTGGCGGCGCAGAGTGATGCGCGCGCTGGATGCGGTCGTGCGGAATGGTCGGTGGAGCGGCGAACTGATCGTCGAGCGCAATGATGGAACCGAGGCGACGCTGCTGGTCAGCGCAAGTCGCTGGCGCGTCGATTCGGAGAATGCTGAGTTCATCATTGGCATTGCCACCGACATCAGCGCACGAAAGCGTATTGAAGCGCGATTACGCCGTCGCGCAGCGGTCCAGCGTCAGCGCACTGTCGATCTTCAACAGCGCCTGAAACAGCAACTGACCGATATGCGCCTGGCGAATCACATGTTGAGTAAAGAAATCGCTGAGCGCATCAGCGCCGAGCAGAAACTGCGGTTCCACGCAACACTGCTTGCTGCCGTCAGTCAGGCTGTTATTGCCACCAACCTCGCAAGCGAAATCATCTACTGGAGCCGCTCTGCCGAACGTATCTTTGGTTGGAGCGAGACGGAGATGATCGGTCGCCACGGCTTCGATCTGGTGGCTGAACCAAAGGATCATGCGTTGATTGCGGAGATGCGCGCAACGGTTGCCGCCGGTCGCACATGGGAAGGGGAGTACACCCTGGTGCGGCGCGATGGAACGACCTTCCCGGCATGTGTGACGATTGCGGCAATCTATGATGAGCAGCAACGACGAAGCGGTTCGATCGGTATTATCAGTGATATAACTGAGCGCAAAAGCGACCGCCAGGCGCTGGCAGACGCCAATGCGCGCCTTCAGGAAGTGAATGCCGACCTGCGCCTGAGCCGCGATCTGTTACACACGATTGTGGACAACCTCGATGATGCGCTGGCACTGATCGACAGTCATGGAATTGTCCAGGCGACCAACCGTCAGTTTGCCCGCCTTTTTGGCATGCCGCCGGATGCGCTTCCCGGCAAATCGTGCAGTGAGGTCTGTCCGGCGATTGCGCCGATTGTTTCACGCACTCTCGCCAGCCGTCTCAAAGCCTCGGGACGGGTGCAGGTGCAGCGTCCATCAGGCGCGACCGTCATTCTGGACATTCACAGCGTCCCCCTGAGCGACGCCGATGAGTCGCGGCGCGTGGTGCTGCGCCTGGTGGATGTCACGGAACACCTGCAACTTGAAGCGATCATGCGCCAGAACGAGCGGCTGGCGACAAGCAGCCGTCTGGCAGCGATCGTGGCGCACGAGATCAACACGCCGTTACAGTCGATACAGAATTACCTGTACCTGTTGCGCGCTCACGGACCTGAGCAGTCGGCGGAATTTCTCGATCTGGTCAGCGACGAGATCTGCCGGGTGTCGGGGTTGTTGCGCCGCTTGCTCGATCTTCACCGACCCGGTGACAGCGTGATTGAACCGGTCGATTGCAATGTTGTCATCGAGCGTGTGTTGCTGCTCCTTGGCAGCACCCTGGCAGGGAGCGGCATTCGTGTTGATCGATCGCTGGCGGCGCCGCTGCCGCAGATCTCGGGGCAGCGCGATGCGCTGACACAAGTGCTGCTCAACCTGGTGCTGAACGCTATTGATGCCATGCCGTATGGCGGAGTGTTACGCATAACGACGCGCAGCGCGTATGAAACGATCGACCGATCACCGATACCGTGTGTCCAGATCATCGTTGAAGATACCGGACCAGGGATCGCGCCCGATCTGCAAGAACGGATTTTTGACCCGTTCTTTACCACGAAACCGCACGGATCAGGGTTGGGTCTGGTTGTCAGCCGACAACTCGTCGAACAACATGGGGGAGCGCTCCGCGTGCAGAGCGTTCCCGGCAGCGGGGCCACGTTCATCGTCGTGCTCCCGGTAACAGACGATACGGGGCGACTCAGACCCGGTGCTGATGGCGGATGTGACAGGAAATAAAGATCACAGGGATCCGAAAGAGAACGGCATGGAGCGCAGACACGGTCAGGTACTGCTCGTCGAAGATGATCACGCAGCGCTGATGTCGTTGCGCCGCGTCCTGGAAAGCGCTGGCTATCATGTCACTGCTGTCGCTGATGGCGAAACAGCCTGTCAGCACCTGGACGAGGTCGGCGGCGGCGTATACGACGTTGTGCTCACCGATCTGCGCATGAACAACGTCAATGGTCTTGATGTGCTGCGTGCAGCACGGCGACTGCCGGATCCTCCGGAAGTCGTGTTGTTGACTGGCTATGGCACGCTTGGCACGGCGATTGAAGCGTTGCGCGCCGGGGTGTATGATTATCTGCTTAAACCTTGCAAGCCGAATGAACTTTTGTGCGCTATCGAAGGGGCGATGCGGCGGCGTTATGACGCTGCGCTGCACCTTGCCGTTTTGCGCGAACAGATGCGTGGTGCGGAGTTCGAAGACGAGCGTTTCATTATTGAGCAGGTGCGCTATCTGCGGGTGGGTGAACTGCTGATCGATCGCTTCAATCGCCGCGTGTTGTTCAGAAGCAGGGTGATCCAGGTGACGCCAACCGAGTATGATTTGTTACATTGCCTGGCGGAGGCGCGTGGTCAGGTTCTGACATTTCGCGAGATTGTGCAGCGCGCCTATCTCGATGCTCACGCCATTTCCGATGATGAAGCCCACCAACTGCTCAAAACCCATATTCACAATCTTCGGCATAAGATCGATCCGGCATACATCATCAATGTTCGGGGCGTAGGGTATCGGTTGATCGACCCCCGAACGTTGCGCCATCGTCTTGAACGGTGAGCGGATGGCGCTCTGCGATGTCGTGTTATACTGTTCCGAATGTGAAATAACACCTGACTATCAGTTATTCGCACAGGTGCTCAACGGATAATACTCGTCACTGGCAGGGGAGGTATCTGTGCCCCGCGTGATGCGCTCCGATGATTGGGACCGCCTGTTTGCGCCGAATGCCCCGAAGCGTGGTGGTCCGCTGCGCGCGTTGATAAACATTATCATATTTGCTCTGGCGCTTGGGGCGCTGGCTTGGGGCGGTTCCTGGCTTGTCAGCGAGCGTCAGCAGCAGGCGGAACGTGTGGCAGCGACGGCAACCGCACATGTCGGGACGGTCGTGCCGCAACTGACCAGCGTTGCCGGCGCCACGCAAACCGTTGAAGCACAGGGAACGGCAACCCGTATCGCGTTACGCACCGCAACCGCGCAGGCGGCGCTCAATCCAACCGGCACACCCGAGCCGGGCATCGGAAGCGGCGCGGTTGTCAGAGGCGGCAATCTGCGCCAGGAGCCGCGCGTTGCCCCCGAAACCGTCGTCGGTTTGATCTATCCCGGCGACAGGATTACCTTCCTGGAGCGGCGTGCGGTCGGCGACCAGGTGTGGTTTCGCATTCGGGTCGAACAGCCGGCAGTCGATCGGGCAGGGGAAGGCGTCCCTGCCGGAACGGAAGGATGGGCATCGGCGCTTCTGCTCTCAACCCCTCCCTGACTGATACGAACGTATCTCCTGTCTATCATTCGTCGCAGTATGCCATCTCTCCAGGAGACCTGAACGTGACATCTGCTATAACACTTGGTTGTGTGCTGAACGACGCTCGTTTCACTTTCTGGTCGATTCTGCGCCACGGCGTGCGTGCGCGTGCAGCAGAGCACGGCATAACGGTCATCGATCAGGATGCGCGAACCGTTGAAGCGCAGGTTGAGATAGTTGCCGATCTGCTGCGACGGCGAGTACACGCTCTGATCCTGGGACCAGCCCATGAGACGCGCGCATTTGCACAGCATCTCGAACTGGCGCGATTGGCGCGCGTGCCGGTCATCGAAGTCGATGGCGGGATTCTCGAGGGGTATGTCAGCGCGACCGTCCGTTCCAACGAACGGCAGGGACTGATGCGAATTGCAGATCTGATTACGACGCGCCTGGGTGATCAGGTTCGCATCGCTCTGATCGCCGGTCCGCGCAATCAACGAGCCGAGATTCTGGCAGAGGCGCTCCGCCGCTGGTCCAGCGTTCAAATCGTCGCACAGGCGGTCGGCGACTGGACGCACGAGAGCGGCAGGCGTCTGACGGAGGAATGGGTGCGTTCCGATCAATCGATCAATGCCATCTTTGCCGCCAACGATCCCATGGCACTTGGTGCGATCGATGCGCTCGAAGCGCACCGCCGGAACGGAACCGTGGTTGTGGCTGGCTTCGATGGACTGCCAGAAGCGTTGCGCGCAATTTACAGCAACCAGATGCTTGCCACCGTCGACCAGGATCCGCTACGTATCGGACGACAGGCAGTGGACGTGGCGCTCCAGGTATTGCGCGGCGATCCTGTCGAGCGGCAGATCTTCACCCCTGGTGAGTTGATCACCCGTGACAATGTGACCGAATCGGCGCTGAGGGCGCTTGATCTGCTGCCCGGCATTATGCGCGATCTCATTGAGAGCAATGCCGAGCGGCAGAAGTTGCAGGAGGAAATCATCGCCGCGCAGCGCTCGACCATTCGAGAATTGTCAACGCCGATCATTCCAATCGACGCTCGCACGCTCGTTGTTCCGCTGATCGGCGCTATCGACAGCGCCCGCGCCACGCAGATGACACACGCCATTCTTGAAGCGATTGGCGAACGGCGCGCTGACGACGTGATCATCGACATTACCGGGATTGCCGTCATCGACACCGGTGTCGCCAATCATCTGGTGCAGACGGCGCAGGCTGCCAGACTGCTCGGCGCACACGTGACCCTCGCGGGAATGTCGTCGGAGGTTGCGCAGACAATTGTGCAACTGGGAGTCAAACTTGGTCAGTTGACAACGTGCAGCAATTTACAGGCGGCGCTGGAACTGGCGCGACGCCGTCGTCGCCGGTGATGTGAGTCCGAGCATGAGTTGTCAGGCGCCAGCGTCTCCGGTGCAGGCGGAAGCCCCGAACCAGCCTCGCGTCAGCGGGGCTGCGCATGATTCAGTGTGGGGGTGTATGTCCGCGTGTGGGGAGCCTGTCGGATCGACGGCACGGCGCGGAGTGGCAGGTGAGATGCAGTATTTCCTGTCATTTCACGCCTGCACTCGCCGAGATAGGCGGAGTGGCGGCGTGGTGTCCTACCCGGTAGCGGCGTTGCATTGTAACGCTGCTACCGGGGCGCGGTACACGAACCATAGCCATCCAATCTCACCCTACGCACCGCCGCTCGTATCATGCGCTGTCTGGATGCGGCGCGCTTCCTGCTGGCGTTCCAGGTACGACAGCACGGCATAAGCCTCGGAAATGTCCTCGACGCTGATCAGCCCCAGATAGATTTCGCCCTCATACACCGCAACGACGCGCGTGCCCTGTGCGCTCATCACCTGGCGCACCTCATCGAGCGTTGCGCTCGACGGGACGCGCACAAACTCGCGTTGCATAATGCCGGTGACATACAGATCGCGCGTGTCGCTCGCTAGCGCGCGCAGCACATCTTCGCGCGTCACAATGCCGATCAGGCGATTGTTCTGCATAACTGCGAAGTCGGGTTGATAGCTGGTCAGAATATAATCAACCACCTTGCTCACGCGGTCGCCAATGTTGAGCGTGAGGGCGTGACGATTGTACGCATCGCCGACGCGCATCGTGTCGAGCATGGTGCGCGCCTGCCCCTCGGCATTCTCCTGCCCGGCGCCGAGAAAAATGAATACCGCGACCAGCGCCAGCAGAAAGTTCCCGCTGAGGATGCCCAGAATGCCCATGACGATGGCGATCCCCTGACCAAGAAACGTGGCAATACGTGTGGCGCGGCGGAAGCCGATGACCATCGCCAGCGCAGAGCGTAGAATGCGCCCCCCGTCGAGCGGGAACGCCGGAATCATGTTGAAGAGCACCAGCAGGATGTTTGCCTGCAACAGCCAGAGCGTCAATCCCGGTATCGACGGCGCAGGAAACGCCCCTCGCCCGATCTCGAGAGTGGCAGGGTCAAAGATGCCAAACGCCAGCGCCGTGCCAGTCACCAGCAGCAGCACGGCGGCGATGAAAACGTTCACCAGCGGTCCAGCAGCGGCGATGACCAGTTCGTGCCATGCCTTCGACGGGTTGCGCCCCAACAACGCCAGACCGCCAAGCGGCAACAGAATGATCTCGCGCACCGGTATGCCGAATGCACGTGCCGCAATACCGTGTCCTAATTCGTGCAGGGTGACGCAGAGAAACAGCAGCAGAATCAACACCGCGCCAAATGCTGCGCCGACCGCGCCATATGATGTTCCGCCAGCAATCGCACCAAGGACGACGATCAAAAAGAACGTCAGGTGAATCTTAATGTCAATGCCAGCGATCTGTGCGATCCGAAATGACCATTTCATAACCCTTCTCCCGCTGGGTCAATTACCCACTATCCCCAAGGCGATCTCACCCACTCCGATAGCGTCTTACTATCCGGTACGTCATGATACCAGATTTGGATCGATGGCATACGACCACCAGTTGTTGCGGACGCCGAACGTTTCGCCGCCAACCCGTGGCAGATGGCTGAGCCACCACAGATGGTGGAGGCGCATATCGCCGCCGCCCCATTCGCGGCAATCGACCCAACGAGGGCGGCCCGGCAGATGGGGAAATGTCAGCCAGTCATCACAATAACTGATCACCGGTCGCGGGTTGCCCCAATCGTAATCGCGCTCGGAGTTAGGGGCAAAATGCACATTGCCGCAGTGCGCCTGCCCTGGATGAGTCTTATCGTAGCGGGTGAACATGTTCCACAGGTTCTGTTCTGGCGGATGCGCGGCGAACACCCGGCTCATGATCGACTCGACGCGATGACCGAAGTTCTCCAGCATGCAATCGACATCGCGCTCGTAGTTGAACGCCATGATGACGAACCGCCCCGAACAATGGTCGGTGTTCGGAACCGGCGGCGAGTTGCACCAGAATGCGCTGCGCCCGACCATCGTCGACTCATAGTCGCCAGCATACGGAAAGGAAAAGAACCAGACCTCATCCATCTCACCGCGCTCATAGCGCCCGATCAGATCGAACGCTGCCACCTGCGCCTCATAATCGATTCGATCGGGTTCGTACATGCGACGGGATCGCCAGGCAGCGACGTAACTCTCGCCTGTGTATCGGAACCCATCGATCTTGCGCGGAAACCAGTCGGCGTCGATACGTTCGACAATGCGGTAACGCACATATCCGTCGCTCGCCTGTTCCAGATCGGCAATGTACTGGTGCGCCAGGCGTTCCGGGTCATTCCAGCGAAAAATCTCGGTCAGGCGACGCCCGCCCTCGGACGCAACCGGCGGGTTGTGCACAATCATCAGCACACGAGGGGCAACGGGGTCGACCGGCAGTGCTGGCGTCTGCGCCGGGAGCGAAAACGAGGAAGGATGTCGAGGCGAACGGATGTTATGCAGAAAGCGGCGCAAAAAATCAAACATTCAGAGTCAATCATCATTGCCGGAGATGACAATCTGCGAACGCACCCCCAGCGCAGCAAGTTGCTGGAGACAGATAACAATATACTTGGCGGCAATGCGGCGCTCTTCTTCAGTGGTGTCGAGCAAAGGGTCATAGCCGGGCATCTGCGACTTTACGAAGAGGCCATCAAGGATGTCCTGCTCGTCGGGAGTCAATGTATCCATAGACTGCTTGCCTCCTGTTCTGTCGCAAACGCATTCCCCGGCATCCCGGCAGTTGCCGAAATCGAGCGCTTCGCACCAGATACTATGACCTGTCGGCGTGTCTGTATAGTACCACAGTTTTGTGGAGTGTGCCGATGCGTTGATCCTTGTTCCAATGCTCAACGAACAACCCGATAGCATGACTGCCAGACCGATCAGGAAGAGCGCTATTCGTTCGTATATGTGCATAGTCATCTCCTTGCTGTGCTGGTTTGTATGGATAGCCGTGAACGAACGCTTCATTGCCTGCCCTCCTCTCCCTTTCCGGCGGTATGGCGAACGTCCTGTCGCCGTCGCCGTGCACAGCACAGCGCGCCCGCAGGCGCTTGCCTGGCAACGATGCTTCACGATCCTCTTACTATTCGCTCAGATAACGGGAGTTCTGCGGTCGCCTCACTGACGAGCCGCGTGACGGCTCTTTGTGCCTTCGGCAGAGCGGTACCTGTCTTCTTTGGCGATGCGGGGCGGCGGCGTTGCCGCCCGCACCGCCGTGCGTCGAGAGCAGCCCGCTATGACGCCGACAGGTGAAACACCGTTGTATGGCGATAGACCTCGCCAGGATTGAGGATTGTTGAAGGGAAGTGCGGATGGTTCGGCGAGTCGGGGAAGTGCTGGGTTTCCAGGCAGAGCGCGGCGTGTTTGCTCAAAACGTGGCCATTGCGCGCAGTCAACGTTCCATCGAGGGAATTGCCGGTATACAGGTGAATGCCGGGATGCGTGGTCAGCACATCGAGCGTGCGCCCGCTCGCCGGATCGGCGAGGCGCGCTGCGTGGCGCAACTCGCCAGCGGCGCCGTCGATGACCCAGGTGTGATCATACCCGCCAAGACCATTGCGGAGTTGCTCATCGTCGGTGTTGATGCGCGCGCCGATCGGGGTCGGTGTGGTAAAGTCCATCACCGTGCCGTGCACGGCGCGAATCTCGCCGGTCGGGATCAGCGATGCGTCGACCGGCAAAAAATGGCTGGCGAACAACCGCGCCTCATGGTGCAGAATATTCCCGGCGCCGCTCAGATTGAAGTAGGCATGATTCGTCAGATTAACCACCGTTGTGCGGTCGGTCGTCGCATAATAGTCGATGCGCAGCGCTCCCCCGGCAGTCAGCGTATACGTTACCGCAACGCTCAGATTGCCCGGATACCCCTCTTCACCATCGCGGCTGAGGTAGGTCAGTTCCAGCGCCGGTTCAGCGGCATCGGCTATGGGGCGCGCCTGCCAGATAACTTTATCGAAGCCAATGGCGCCGCCGTGGAGATGATGCGCGCCATGGTTGCGCGCCAGGTGGCAGGTCATTCCACCGAGAGCAAAGACGCCATTGGCGATCCGGTTTGCGAAGCGCCCGATCAGGCTGCCAATGTATGCCGGGTTGTTCAGGTAGGGGGGCAGGGTGTCGAAACCGACGACGACATCCCCTGACTGCCCGTGTCGATCCGGGGCGCGCAGCGCGACAAGCGTGCCGCCATAGGTGATAATCTGCGCTTCGACGCCGTGTGCGCCGCGCAGCGTGAAGCGTTCGACCGTCTGACCGTCGATGGCGCCGAAAGGTTCACGAATGATGCTCATTGGTGTGCTCTCGCAGAACTGTCAAACGACGATATCGAGGGATGGGTGCATGGAGTTTGCGTAATCAATCCGGTATCATCCGCACGAACCTGTGAAGGCAGGCTTCGCATTCCGTAGCCTGCTGCTTCAGCCGCCGGGCGCCAGGGAATAGCGAATGATATCTTCATCATCCATCAGCCGCCGGGCGGGCAGGCTATCCGATGTGACGTTCTTCTCGATCAAGATCCGCAAGCAACGCGCGCACTGCCGCCTCGAGTTGCGCATCGCGTCCATAACGCCACTCCCCCAGCCGCAGCGGCACATCAATGTCCACCGGTCGACCACGCCCTTCCAGGTCTTCGCCCTCCGGCGTTGTGACGCGGAGTTGGGGCAATCGGAGCGATGACCCGTCGATCAGGCGTCGGATGAAAGCGCCAATGACGGCGCCAGCCGTCGGTCTTCCGACAACCTTTCCCAACCCCTGGCGACGGTACGATTCGCTGAAGGTCTCCGCATTGGAACTCGATGCTTCGTTCGTCACAAGAACGGTCGGCTTGTTCAGCACGCGATTGCCGAAGATGTGCGATGAGTCGGCGATGGACCGATTGCGGAATGCGCTGAACAGGACGCTGCGACGCATCAAGACATCGAGCATAAAGGTTGCCGTGTGCCCGCCCGAATTGAAGCGGATGTCGACGACCAGTCCCTCCTTGTGATGCATTTCAACATCGAGGTCGGTAAGAAACTGCTGGTAGGCGTCATAACTCATCTTGCGAATGTGGACGTATCCAATCCGTCCATCACTCGCCCGATGGACGATCTGTTCATTTTCGAGGACCCACGCCCGATAGCGCAGCCAGTCATACTGCTCTGCCGAGACCGGGCGCACCTCGACGTCACGCTGCTCGCCGGCAGGACTGGCCACCCGCAGGATCACTCGCCGTCCTGCCGTGCGTTGCAGCAACGCATCGAGCGATGTATCCGGCGTCAGCGAGACGCCATTGACCGCCAGCACCACATCGCCCGGTTGGATCGCGCCATTGTGGGCAACCGCCGCCGGACCATCGGGAATGACCCTGGCAACCCGGAATTGACCGGTGCGCAGGTATGCGGCTGGATCGAGAGAGATGCCTAGATAGCCGTCCTGACCGCCATTCGTATCGCTTCTGAACAATCCAACATGCGAAGAACGAAGCTCGCCGACCATCAGGTTGATCAGGAGATACACTTCGGAGGGAGTCTGCGCCCCCTGGATCAGCGGCGCATATCGTGTGTGCGTCGCCTCCCAATCGATGCCACGAAAGCGTTCGTCGTAGAAGCAGTCGCGCAGCAACCGCCAGCATTCCTCGAATATCTGCCGCTTTTCCTGCGCAAAATCGACGATCACCTCCGCTGAGATCGCCAGCGTTGTTTGTTCCCCTTTTGGAAACTTTCGCACCGCGATGGCGCCGCCATCAAGGAAATAGATCTGCTTACCATCAGGTGTGAACCAGGCATGCGATTTCGCGCCCGGCGTGCTGGTCAACTGGCGCGGTCCCTGATCGGCGCACGGCTCATCGAGCGGCAGCGTCCAGAGATTCTGCCGCCCCGCAATGGTGGCGCTGCACACGAGATCGCGCCCGTCCGGGCTGATGCACAGCGCGATCGCATCCATCTGCGGCGGCGTTAACAGGCGCAACCGGCGCTCGATGCCGCTGAAGACGATGGTGACCTCAGGCGATGACGTGCGTCTGGACGGTTTGGATGGCGCAGTGGGCTGAACAGGCGCATGGTCAGACGCATCATCAGGTTCAATAACTGGAATAACCATCGGTTGGGGTTCGCGATCCGTGTCGGCATGATGAGGATTGGTCGGTCGAGGTGCGGTTGGACGCCTAGACGTTGGCTCGTCACGGCTATCATTTTTGTGCATTTCAAACAACCGCTCAAACTCCGCCTCACGGAACACTGGCAGTTGTGGTTGCAGGTCGATGCGGGCGATCTGCGACTCTGCGCGATACTGACCGGTCGTAAAGATAATGAAGCGTCCATCGGGCGACCAGAGCGGTTCTGCCGCCTGCAAATTGCTGAGAAATGAAATCTGATGCGCCTGTTTTTCTTCGATATGTTGCACATACAGGTTGCTGAAGAAGCGTTCGTCCTGGGCGCAGAACGCCAGCCAGCGACTGTCGGGCGACCAGGCGAACGACGCGCCAAACACGAAGTGCGCCCGAACAAACGGGCGATCGTCGCCGCTGGCAACATCGATCAATCGGATCTCATCGTCACCGCTCGCATACGCGATCCAGCGCCCATCGGGCGAAAAATATGGCGCGCTTTTGCGCTTTGAACTGCGGGTCAGGCGGGTTTCGCTACGCGTGGGGAAGTCGTAGTGGTACACTTCTTCGTCACCGTGGCGATCAGAGACATACACCAGGCAACGGCTGTCAGGCGACCAGGCGATGTCGCTGTCGCGGAATGCCGTTTGCGAGATACGGTATGCCGGTCCCTGGCGTTGATCGCGTTCCGTTTCTTTATCGGCGAAGTCGGCAAAGATCTTGCCGCGCACCGTAAAGGCGACTTTCTTCCCATCGGGCGAGAGCGCCAATTCGCCGACATCGCACGTGGAGGTCTGCACGCGAACCGGCGTCACTTTCGTATCCTGGCGCACCTGAATCGGCACGTCCGTGGTTGCGCCGGATGCGAGATCGAGCGTCCAGATGCCAAAATTGCGCTCAAATGCGATCACTCTGCCATCGGCGCTGATCGAGGGCCAGAGCAGACGCCCGTCCTCGAATGCGGTGATGCGTTCTGCGGCGCCGCCCCCGCGCGGTACAACCCACAGATTTTCGCACCCGTCGCGATCGGAAACGAAGAAGATCGCCTGACTATCGGGCGACCACATTGGGCAGTAGTTCATGCCAGGCGCGTCGCTCAATTGAGAGAAATCATCGGCATCGGGCGCATTCGATACCAGCCAGAGTTCTGCGCCGCCATACGGATTCGGTCCTCGTCGCCACCAGTGATTACGCATCAGGCTGAATGCCAGCCAGCGACCGCAGGGTGAAACGGCGACGGTGCCGAGGCGTTCGTAGGGTTGGGCGATCCAGAGTACTGGCGTGCCGCCTGATGCGGCGATGCGATAGATTGCGGCTCCCTGGCGCTCGCGTTGAGAGGTGAAGTAAATGGCGGTTCCATCGGGCGACCAGCACTCAACGGCGCTCTGCACTTCGTGGTATGTGAGCCGTCGCACTTCGCCGCCGCTGAGGGGTAGCACGTACACATCGCCCTGCCCGGTGCGTGATGATGTGGACGCGATTGCCGATCCATCGGGCGACCAGCGCGGCAGCATGTGAGTTGCGGGATGAGCGGTCAGTCGCTCAGCATGCCCGCCGCGAACGTCAACGAGCCAGATATCACCTGCATATACAAAAGCAATATGCTTGCCTGCGGGATCAATCGAAGGCGCGCGAAAGTAGGGACGGGCACGGTGCAGATCGTCAGTCACGGGCGATCCCTTTTCTGTTACAGCGCGTCGTACAGATGCCATTATAGATGCGACTCACGGCGCGGGCAAATAGAAGTTATATGGACACAAGCGGCATCGACCGCCCGGCCGCCAGGGACCGGCGCCTCGAAGGCGTCGCGGTCGCCAAGATCGCAGATAATGCTCCCCCCCGGCGCGGGTCACGGCGGTGCAGTTGCCTTCGACGCGCCGCACAATGACACGCTGCTTCGCATCGGGCGCGGCATTCGCCCATTTCTGGAGTTGAGGCAGTACGCGACTCGCCGCAGCGGATACGGATGTTGTCAGCGCGCCGAAACAGGTGATGCAACGTGAGGGTTTGCCAGAACAATCTACACCTGTGAGGAGGGGCAGGCGACGCCAGTTGGCGATTCGATGCGTCGTAGTGAATGGCGTGTTGGGCGCGGTGTTGTGCATAGCAACCTCGGTGGTGCGTTGTTGCACCGGAATGTGCGGCACGCACCTGTCGGTCATCCGTACTTCGCTGGTTGGTGCAGACTTTACCAGCACATACCTTACTCTGAGGGACCGACGCATTCTATGGCGAAAGTGTGACAGTTGTATGGAGATTGTGTGCAGGCGAGAGGCGAAGGGGTCACAGCCGGGAAGGTTGCAGGTCGCCGGGAGTAAGGTAGCCGTTGCCCATGGTGCACAGCCCAAACCCGACGCTCAGTAAAGACGCCAGAAAAAGATGGAACCTTTTCGACAGCGCAGTCGTCCTAGATCAGGATTGCGCACTGGTGCAGCGATGTCTCATTCGCATATCATTGCGGATTGACAGTATCTGGTTATACTACATGGTGCCACGATATCAATGCCAGACAGGTGCGCCCCACCAGGGATACGGCTCAGATTCCCGGATGGTCAGGACGCCTGGAACCTCGTCGCCTTATGGAGTTTGAACCGTTGCTGGCGGCTGAAGCCGCCAGCAACGGAATGCGAAGCCTGCCCGCGCGGGCTAGATTGGGCGATAAATAACGGGTAAACGAATCACAGACCATCAGGTGATGGATGCCAGGCTAAATGCTTTTCTTTACCGACGCATCCGGCAACTCAAGCGATCACCCAATACCCCTGCGCTACCATCATTCATTGCGAGGAGCGTAAGCGACGAAGCAATTTTCTGGCGGGTGCGCCGATCGCTTTGCCGATTCTGCCGCGCGCGCCGTGTGGCAGAAGTGGCTCGCTATGCGCGCTCGACATCAGTTTTATTCGGAGAAGCGCCAGACCCTGCTCCCCACCCTTTCAGGCGTCGAGTCGCAGGGGTTGCGCGATAGTCGATGATAACGAAAGGCAAAACCATGCGACGGGTGTGGATACTGGCGACCCTCTGGGCGGTGCTGCTGGCATCGTGCGGCGCGCCGCAACCATCGGGCGATGCGACTCCGGCAGTCCCCGGCGCAACGCCAACAAGGGGGACCGCGACAGTTACCATTTCATTTGCGGTGTGGGAGTACGAACGCGACACCTACCAGACGCTGGCGGAACGGTTTATGACGGAGCATCCCAATATCAAGGTGGTCCTGGTATCGCTCGATGACATCATGATGTTTGATCCGGGCAGTGAAGGACCGACCAATCCGCTCGATTTTCTGCGGCGGATCGTGTCAGCCGCCGACACTGCTCCCGCATTCGGGCTGACGCCGGAAGCATTTGGTACGCCGCTGGTGCTCGACCTCAAGCCGCTGATGGACGCCGACGCCGGGTTTCAGCGCGACGACTTCCTCCCCGGTACAATCGAGCGCTACACGGCGAAGGGCGGCGTCTGGGCGCTGCCGCGCTACTACGGCGTCCCGTTAATTGTCTACAACCGCGCCTTGTTCCAGAACGCCAATCTGCCCGAACCACGCCCCGGCTGGACGTGGGACGACCTGCTGGCGACCGCCGAGCGTCTGACCGAACGCAGTGGTCTGACGACCCTCACCTACGGGTTCATGGAGCCAAGCAGCGGTCTGCTGCCGATCCTGGGGCTGCTCGAAAAACAGGGGATCAATCCACTGACGGCGGTGGCGGAAGAGACGGACCTCACAGCGCCGGAGTATGTGGCAGCGGTCGAGCGCATCCAGGAGTGGTATCGCACCGGCGTGCTGGTCGAACCCTATGCGCGCAACGCGCCTGCGGAAGACGCCGCGCGCCTGGTGCGCGAAGGGCGAGTCGCCATCTGGAGCGACATGACCTATGTCAGCAACGACGACGGCTCGCCCTGGACGCCGGATTTTCCGGTCGGTCGCGTACCATTCCCGAAGAGTTCGGTCTTCGATCCTTTCTTCAGTTCGACCGAAGGGTTCATGATCAGCGGCGGCACAGCCCATCCCGAAGCCTCCTGGCGCTGGATCGAGTGGCTCTCGCGCCAACCGGCCGCTGAGGATCAGCAGGGTTTCGGTCCTTTCGCGCGTCTGCCTGCCCGGCAGTCGGTGGCGCAGCAGACGGAGTTCTGGAGCAAACTCGACCCGCAGACCGCTGAGGCGTACCGCTGGGCGGTAGCAAACAGCGGGACGCTGCCGAATACGCAGTTCGATTACACGGTGATTGGCGCGTTGAGCCAGGCAATTTCCGCAGTCACCAGCGACCCGAAGGCGAATGTGCGCCAGGCGTTGGCGGAAGCGCAACGCCAGATGCAGGAAGCAATTGCACAGTGGAACCTGACGCCGACGCCAAAGCCGAATCTCAATCCGGTGGTGGTCGCCACGCCGGAGCCGCAGGAAGCGCCAGCTGGCGCCACAACCGTGTCGTTTGGGCTCTACGGGTATGGTCCGACCGAAGTGCGGCGCATTGTGCGCGCCTTCCGCGAACAGCGCCCCGACATCTTCGTGCAGTTGAAACAGTTCGAGGGGACGCCTGATATGCAGGAAGTGTCCGCCGCCACGCTGGCGCAGACCAACGACTGTTTCTTCTGGTCGGGTCCGCTCTCCAGCAACGATGAGACAGCCCTGCTCGATCTGCGTCCGCTGATCGAGGCGGACCCCAACTTCCCGCGCGATGATGTCTTTGCGGCAGCGCAGGCGCAGTACAGCCGCGAAGGGCGCATCTATGGGTTGCCCTACGCTGTCAACATGCGCAGCCTGGTCTACAACCACGCTGCATTCGAGGCAGCGGGAGCGCCACTGCCGCGCGCCGACTGGAAGCCGGCCGACTTCCTGGCGGCAGCGCAGGCGCTGACCCGAGGCGAAGGGAACGAGCGACGGTGGGGATATGTGCCATTGGGCGGTCCACAGTCCGACCTGCTGTTCTTCATCGGTCAATTTGGCGCGCGCCTGATGGTCGGCGAGGGCAAAGACCTGCGCCCGAACTATACTGACCCGAAGACGATTGCTGCCATTCGCTGGTACCTCGACCTGAGCATGGTGCACAAGGTCGCGCCGCCGGTCAAGTTCTCCTATCGGCGCGACGATTTTAGCGGCGAGGATCGTTCCTACGAACTGGTTCAGTCCGGTCGGGTCGGAATGTGGTTCGGGTATGCCGAGTCATTTCAGGAAGGGGTCATTATTCAGCCGATTGAGATTCAGCCGATTGAGCCAGGGGTCGGACCGGCGCCAACCGCTGTGCCGTTGACGCCGGTCGAGCGCGACATCCGGGTGGCGCCGCTGCCGGTCGGCGGCGCGGGCGTACCGCCAGGCGAACTGTACCTGCGCGGGCTTTTCATTTCGGCGCGGGCGCAGCAACCGCAGGCGTGCTGGGAATGGATCAAGTTCCTTTCCAGCGACACATCCCTGATGTATGGCGACATGCCTGCCCGCCGCTCGGTGGCGCAGTCGGAGGCGTTCCTCAAACAGATACCGCCAGAGCGGGTCGCGCAGTTCGAGGCGATTCGGGAGACTCTGGCGATTCCGTCGCAGAATGCCAGTGATGCAAACGTCATCTACAACCAGTACACCGATCCCTACTGGTTTTTCAAGGCGCTCAGCGCCGTTGTGGAAAAGGGCGCGAACCTCGAAAAGGAACTCGCTGAAGCGCAGCGCTTTGCCACTGCCTTTGCCGAATGCATGAACCGCGAGAATGCGCGAGCACCAGCATGCGCAAAAGAGGTCGATCCAGATTACAAGGGGTATAATGTCGAAGAGGATGATCCGGGTCCCCTTCCTGCCGGCTATGCGCCATAAACGAAGGGTGTAGCCGAAGAACCGCATGCCTGCGGTCATTGTGCAGCGCGTCAGGGGCGCCAGTGTAGTTTGACAGGCGACGCCATATTGTTGCAGGCTTCACGAGCCTGTGTTGAGCGCGTGAAAACCCCGGAGGGACTTGCCTGGACATGCACAAAGGCGTATAACGTCAGGAAATGAAACCGGCATCCTTGTGCCACCACGTCGCACATTCTCATGATCTGCGGGCTCAAGCCCTCGCTCAGGACGTGGAAGCCCCCAGAGGGGCTTTCATGATCTCAGCAAGAGCCTTCAGCCCGCAGTGTCGCGGCACTACCGGACTCTTAATCTTCATCAGCCCGCAGCGTCATGATGCCGTTTGCAGTGAGCGAAACGCGGCTGAAACAGTCTCCTGCCCTCCGGGGAGATCGCTGCGCTTCGCTCACAACGACGCCAGGCATGCGCAATGCGTGCCACAAGGGATCAATCTGCTATGCGATGGATCATTCGCTGGATGAGTATATGCGGTGTGGCGCTGTTAGCCGCGTGTGGCACGACACAGGCGGCGCAGGAGCCGCCAACCCCCACCCCTCTGCCGCCCGACCCGGCGCTCGAACGCCCGACATACACGGTGAAACGTGGCGCTATCGAGCAGGTATTCACAGTGACTGCCCGCGCGACGCCGGTTGACATGGCACGGCTGGCGTTTCGGCGTGACGGGCGCGTGAATGTGGTGAATGTCAGTCGTGGCGACGTCGTCAAGGAAGGCGATGTGCTGGCGGAACTGCAACAGGAAGAGGCGCTCGACGAGTTGCGTCGCGCCCAGGACGATCTGACGCAGGCGCGACGCGACCTTGAGAGCGCGCGGCTGGCGAAGGAGAAACGGATCAAGGAACGCGAACTCGATGTCGATCGCGCCAGGCGCGAACTCGAACGATTGTTGCCGGGCGGCGATGCCGACCTGTTCAAAGAGTTGCAGAATCGCCTGGAAGCGGCGCAGCGCGAGGTGCGCACCACGCGCGATGACGCTTCGTGGGCGAAGACATCAGCGGATGAAGCGCTGCTTGACAGCGCCGAAGCGCTGTCTGATACGCAGAAAGCGTACAGTGTCGCCTACTGGAATTGGGACTGGGTGCAGCGCTACGGCACCGACCCGGAAAATCCGTTTATCAAGAACGAAGCCGGGGTGCTGGTGCCCAATCGCCTCACCGAGAAGCAAAAGGAAGAGTTTCGTGTGAAACTGGTGCAGGCGGAACGTGCGTTGCGCGACGCCGAACGCAACCTGGAGCAGGCGCAGCGCGCCCGTGATCGCGCGTATGAGGATGAAGTCGTCAAAATTCGCGAAGTGGAGAAAAAGGTCGAGGAAGCGCAGCGCGCCATTGATACCCTGCTCCAGGGGAAGAATAAAGCGATCGAAGATGCCCGCCTGGCGCTGGATCGAGCACAGGTTGCACTGGAAGAGGCGCGCAACGAGACGCTCAACAGCGCCATTCGCGCTGTGGAAAACGCTGAACGCGCACTGGACAAGGCGCGCCGTCGCGTGGATGATGGGCGGGTAATCGCGCCGCAGGATGGAACCGTTCTCGCGGTTGCCATCGAGCCGGGGGCGAATGTGACCGCATTCGAGCCGGTTATCGAGATCGCCGATCCGTCGGATCTGGAATTTGCGGCAACGCTCAGCGCACAGCAGATGCGGTTGCTCTCCGAGGGGCAGAGTGTCGAGATTCGCCTGCTCTCGCGCCCCGATCTGGCAATCCCCGGAGTCATTCGGCGCATGCCGGCGCCATACGGATCAGGCGGCAGCGGCGCGGTGCAGGATCGCGACGTCACGACGCGCTTCCAGGTGGTCGATGCGCGCGGACAGCAGTTCGAGGCTGGCGTGACCGTTGCGCGCGTCAGCATCGTGCTGGAACGCAAAGAAAATGTTCTCTGGCTGCCACCGGAAGCCATCCGCTCATTCGAGGGGCGCCGCTTCGTCATCGTGCGTGAGGGGGAGCGTGAACGCCGCGTGACCGTGCGTGTCGGCATTGAGACCGATGAGCGGGTCGAGATTCTCGAAGGTCTGAATGAAGGCGATATTGTCGTTGGATCGTAGGTATGCGCCAGATAGTGGCTCTTTTTTCGGTACTGACGGCTGCCCTTAAGCGCCTGCGCGCCAATCTCGGGCTGGCGCTCTGCGCATGGCTGGCAGCGGTGACCGCCGTTGCTCTCGCGGCTGCCGTGCCGGCATATGCCGAAGCAGCCAGCCTGCGTCTGTTGCAGGACGAAATCCGGCAGCAGGAGGAGCGTCAGGGACGGTCGCCGTTTGCGCTGTTCCTGCGCTATGTCGGCGCATGGAATACGCCGCTGGAGTGGGAGCGCATCGCGCCAGCGGATGACTATTTGCGGCGCGAGGGTATACCGGGTCTCGATCTGGCGCTCAACAGTTTTGCGCGCCACGTCCGTACTGCGCCACTCCGCGTCTTCCTGGCTGCTGGCGGTGAAACGATCTTCCTCAAAAATGCGCCGCTTGGCTTCATCAGCGGTCTCGACGACCGCATGCGGATCGTCGATGGGCAGATGCCGTCATCGTCGGCAGGCAGCGCCGTGTTGGATGTCATGGTCGCCCGCGCGTTTGCCGATGAGGCTGGCGTGAACGTGGGTGATACGCTCACGATGATTTCGCCCGGAACGCGCCCGGCGACGCTTCAGGCGCGTGTAGCAGCGATCTGGGAGCCGATCAGCCGCAGCGATCCGGCCTGGTTCTTTCCACCCGATACCCTGAACGACCTCATTCTTGTGCCGGAAGCGAGTTTTACCGGTCCGGTCGCTGCGGCGCTGCGCAATGAAGTCGATCAGGCGCTCTGGTTTGTGCGGTTGAGCGGCGAAGGCGTCACCGGCGCACAGGTGTCGCCGCTTCTGGGTCGTGTAGAAAGTGTGCGTGCGCGCGTCAATGGCATCATCCCGGGATTGCGCCTCGAACAGGGACCATCGGAGGCGTTGCAGCGCTACCAGGAGCGTGTGGCGACGCTGACCACGCAACTGTTCGTCTTCAGCGCGCCGATTCTGGGGCTGACGCTCTACTTTGCCACGCTGATCGCGGCCCTGATCGTCCGGCGGCAGAGCAGCGAGATTGCGCTCCTCAAGTCGCGCGGCGTCCGCAGCGCACAGATTCTGGGCATGTACCTGGTCGAGTGGGCGATCATCGGTGCGATGGCGCTTGCCGTGGGATTGCCGCTTGGACTTGCCTTTGCATCGGTGATGAGCCGGGTGCGCTCATTCCTCGATGTCGATCTGTCAGGCGCCGGTGTGCCGCTGTCACTCGGCGCGCAGAGCCTGCGATTCGCGCTGGTTGTCCTGGCAATCACCGTGATGGCTGCGCTGATCCCGGCGCTCGTGGCGACGCGCCGCACGCTGGTGGATGAACAGCAACAGGCGGCGCGCGCCGTGCGTCCTCCCTTCTGGCAGCGCGCCTATCTCGATCTCCTGCTCCTGATCCCGGCGGCATACGGCGTCTATCAGTTGCAGACTGGCGGCAGCCTGTTTCAGGGCAATGCCGATCCGTTCAGCAATCCGTTGCTGGTGCTGACCCCGGTGCTCCTCTGTTTTGCGCTTGGTCTGCTGGCGTTGCGCCTCATTCCACTGATCCTGGAGGGATTGGCGCGGCTGGCGACGATCCCGGCATGGGTCGCGCCGCTGGTTACGTTGCGCGCGCTGGCGCGGCAGACCGACAATTATCGCGGCGCTCTGCTCCTGCTCATCCTGACCCTCAGCCTGGCAACGTACAGTTCTACCATGGCGGACACGCTCGATGGTGCGATGCGCACTGAACTGGCGTATCAGGTTGGCGCGATGACCCAACTCTTCGAGACGGGCGAGCGCGCCGGGCGCGCCCCCCCCGGTCAGCCCGGCAGACCGCCGCAGCAGCCTCGTCCCGACATTCGCGAAGAGGCGCGTTTCCTGTTCGTTCCGGTGAGCGAACATCTCCAGGCGCCAGGTGTGCGCGCGGCTGCGCGGGTTGGGCGCTACGACGCTTTCCTGAGTGTTGGCGCAAGCGGCAGGCAGGCGCAGGTCATTGGCATTGATCGCACCGATTTTCCAAAGGTGATTACCCGGTTTGACCGTGCCTGGGGCGGTGGCGAGTCGCTTGGCGGGTTAATGAACCTGCTGGCGCGTTACCCGAATGGCGCACTTGTCAGCCGCGAATTGCTGGGCGATAGTCTGCGGGTTGGCGATGCACTGCCTGCCACGCTGCGGCTCTACGGCGATCAGCGTGATGTGCGTTTTCGCATTGTCGCTGCCATCGATCTGTGGCCCGGTTTCTATCCGCAGGATGGACCGATCATCGTCGCCAACCTGAACTACATCTTCGACGAGATGGGCGGACAGTACCCGTATGATGTCTGGATCACCCGCGACCCGACGCTTCCGATCGAGGAGGTGGTTGCCGGTGTGCGCAGGCAGGGGATTCCGGTTATTGATGCGCTCGATGCGGCAACCCTCATCGCTCGCGAGCAGTCCCGCCCACAGCGCCAGGGGTTGTTTGGCGTATTGACCATTGGTTTTCTGACGGCTGGCGCCCTGACGCTGCTTGGCTTTCTGGTCGCCGGGTTGATCACCGCACGACGCCGGGCGATTGAACTGGGCATGCTGCAGGCGCTGGGATTGAGCGGCTTTGGGGTTGCTGCGGCGCTTCTGCTGGAACAACTGCTGCTGATCGGCGCTGGACTGGCGGCCGGCAGCGGCATTGGCGCACTGGCGGCACTGCTGATTGTGCCCTTCATGCAGGTCGGCGTGGGACCGTACCCTGGTGTGCCTGCCTACCCGCCGCGTCTGGCATGGGAGAGCATGGCGGGCATTTATGCGGCATTCGGCGTAACGCTGACGCTCTCGTTGCTGGCGCTTGGCGCGTCACTGGCGCGTGTCCGGTTGTTCCAGGCGGTGAAACTGGGGGATGTGAACTGAGAACTGAGAACTGAGAACTGAGAACTGAGAACTGAGAACTGACATTCGTTGATGCCATATGCTCATTCGCTGGCGTATTCCCTTATTCGCTGACGCGCGACGACAGAATATGAACACTACCGATCACATCATCCACGCCAGTGGTCTGGTGAAAATCTACAAAGTCGCCGAACTCGAAGTAGTGGCGCTGCAAGGGTTGGACCTGGAGGTGGCGCGGGGCGAGTTTCTGGCGCTGGTTGGTCCGTCCGGCTCGGGCAAATCGACGCTTCTCAGCGCCATTGGCGGTCTGGATCGTCCTTCCGCCGGACAGTTAATCGTCGATGGGCTTGATCTGACGGCGCTGACGCCTGCCCAGGTGAGCGCCTATCGTCGCGAGCGCGTCGGCTTCATCTGGCAGCAGACGACCCGCAACCTGCTGCCGTACCTCAGCGCGCGCGAGAATATCGAACTGCTGATGACCTTCGCGGGGCGCGGCGGGCGCGAGCGGCGCGCCTGGGCGAACGAGTTGCTCGAAGCGGTTGGCATTGCCGAGAAAGCCGCGACCCCGATCACACAGTTGTCCGGCGGTCAGCAGCAGCGAGTTGCCATCGCCTGCGCACTGGCAAACCGGCCACGCATCCTGCTCGGCGACGAACCGACCGGCGAAGTGGACTGGGAAACAGCGCAGCGGGTGCTGGCGCTGCTCCGCGACTTGCGGACGCGCTACGGTCTGACGATCGTGCTGGTGACGCACGACCCGCGGGTGGCAGAGCAGGCCGACCGGGTGATCGCCATCCGTGACGGGCGAACGAGCACCGAAACGCGCCGCGATGATGGAAGCGGAAATGGGGTAGCGGCAGCCGGGCAGATTGCGCGCGCGCGCGCCGCTGAAGAACTCGTTGTCGTCGATCGCGCCGGGCGCCTGCAGATCCCTGGCGATCAGCGGGCGCTCGCGGGGATTGGGCGGCGCGCGCGCATCGAACTCGTCGATGGCGGCGTGCTCATTCGTCCGGTAGAAGACGACCGGATCGCCATTCCAGCAGAAGAAACAACCGGCGAGCACCACCATTACCTGTATGATGATGACGCTGCCCCTGATATCGCCGCATCGACGCCATCCGAACCGCTGATCGACATCAAAGGCGTCACCCGCACATTTGGCGTTGGCGCGCGCGCCGTTTACGCATTGCGCGGCGTCGATCTCGCCGTCGAACGGGGTGCATTTGTTGCACTTATGGGTCCAAGCGGCAGCGGCAAGACGACACTGTTGAACATCATTGGCGGGCTGGATCGCCCGACGAGTGGCAGTGTTGTCATCGAAGGGCGCAGGGTCGATCAGATGCGTCCTGACGAATTGACCGCCCTGCGACGTCGGATCGGGTTTGTGTTTCAAAGTTTCGCACTCCTGCCCACATCATCATCGTTCGAGAACGTCGAAATGGCGCTGCGCCTGGCGGGGCAGACATCCCGGCGCCGGTGGGATGCGCGTGTGCGTCGCGTGCTGGCAGCAGTTGGTCTGACCGACTGGATCGATCATCGTCCCTACGAATTGAGCGGCGGTCAGCAACAGCGCGTCGCACTGGCGCGGGCGCTGGTCACCTCCCCGCGTATCATCCTGGCGGACGAGCCAACCGGCGACCTCGACAGCCGCACCGGGCGACGGGTGCTGACGATGCTGCGCACCCTGTGCGACCAGGAGGGAGTAACGCTGATCATGGCGTCGCACGATCCGGCGGTGACGGAATTCGCTACCACGATCCATCATATGCGCGATGGCGTCATTATCGGGTGCGAGCAAGGGGTTACTACCCGTTAACCTTTTGTAGCCGAACCATTACACAAACCGTCCACATCGCTGCTATACTCGTGCCCACAACGCACTTCTCTCCGTCCATTTTTAGTCGACTCTTCCGAACAGATCTGTCGTCTGGCGCAACCGGTTCTCCGAGCCGAGGAGGTCGCGTATGCCTGCTCGCCCTTTGTCGTTGGAGGAACGCCTGGCGGCGCGTGGCGTCTCACGCCGTCAATTCCTCAAGTTCTGCGCTGCCATGACCGCAACGCTCGCCCTGCCCGCCACCTTCACCCCACGCATTGCCAGGGCGTTGAACACCGCCGAACGTCTGCCGGTCGTCTGGTTGGAGTTTCAAGATTGCGCGGGCAACACCGAATCCTTCCTGCGCGCCGAGTCGCCCGGTGTTGCCGACATTGTGCTGGAGCAGATCAGCCTGGAGTATCACGAAACGATCATGGCGCCAGCCGGTCACCGCGCCGAACACTCGCTCGATGCCGTCGTGGAACACTATCCGGGTCAGTATATCGCCATCGTCGAAGGGTCGATCCCGATCGCCAACGGCGGGGTGTACTGCACTATTGGCGGACGAACGGCTTTGAGCATCGCGGAGCGGGTTTGCTCGAATGCGCTGGCAACGATCGCGGTCGGTGCATGCGCCTGGGATGGCGGTTGGCCCGCCGCCAGCCCGAACCCGACCGGTGCCGTCGGCGTGCGGCAGGCGGTGCCTGGTCTCAAGAATCTGATCAACCTGCCGGGCTGCCCGATGAACGTGATCAACCTGACAGGGATCATCGTTCACTATCTGACGTTCAAGCAACTGCCGGCAACCGATGAGCAGGGACGCCCCTTCTTCGCCTATGGGCAGCTCATCCACAACAACTGCGAGCGGCGTGGTCACTTCGATTCCGGGCGCTTCGTCGAGCGCTGGGGCGACGAGGGACATCGCCTGGGATGGTGTCTGTACAAGATGGGGTGCAAAGGACCACAAACCCTCTCGAACTGTCCTGCTGTCGGATGGAACGGCACCTCCTACTGGCCCATCGGCGCCGGGCACGGATGCGTCGGCTGCATGTCGCCGCGCTTCTGGGACACCACGTCGCCCTTCTACGAGCGTCTGCCGAATGTCGAAGGCTTTGGCGTCGAGATGACCGCCGACACGCTGGGCGCCATTGCGGTCGGCGCCGTGGCGGCGGCTGGCGTGATCCACGGGGTCGCAAGCGCAGCGCGGGCGCGTATGCAGCCTATTGCAGCGCATGATGGCGGCGAGACGCTGGTGGAAGCCGCAGAGCGCGCGGTTCATGTCGTGGAACACATTGCAGGACCGGTGAAACCAGCCGAGGCGCCGATGGAAGAAACAGGGAAGGCTGTCGTCCAGGGCGAAAGTGACGAAAGCGCCCGTTCCGGCAGAGATGGACCGTCCGCATCCTGATCGGTTGAGCAGAGCAGCGGAGGAAACGCTATGGCAAAGATCGCGATTGATCCGATCACGCGTATCGAAGGACACCTGCGTATCGAGGCGCAGATCGAGCAGGGACGTATCGTTGATGCCTGGAGCAGTTCAACGATGTTCCGCGGCATGGAGATCGTCCTGCGCGGACGCGATCCACGCGACGCCTGGGTGTTTGCACAGCGCATCTGCGGCGTCTGCACGACCGTCCATGCCCTTGCGTCCGTGCGCGCCGTCGAGAATGCGCTCGACATTCAGATTCCCGATAATGCCCGACTCATCCGCAACATCATCGCAGGCGCACAGTATATGCAGGACCACGTCATCCATTTCTATCATCTGCACGCGCTGGACTGGGTGGATATCGTCAGCGCGCTCAAAGCCGATCCGGTCAAGACCTCGGACCTGGCGCAGAGCATCTCCGACTGGCCCAAATCGTCGCCAGCCTATTTCAAGGGCGTCCAGGACCGATTGCAAAAGTTCGTGGACAGCGGGCAACTGGGAATCTTCGGCAACGCCTACTGGGGGCATCCGGCATATGCCCTGCCGCCTGAAGCCAATCTGATGGCGGTGGCACACTACCTGGAGGCGCTGGAGTGGCAGAAGGACGTCATCAGAATTCATGCCATTCTGGGCGGCAAGAATCCCCATCCGCAAACGTATCTCGTCGGCGGGATGGCGACGCCGCTCGACCCGAATGCGCAACAGGCTATCAACACGATCCGGATCGCACAGTTGAAGACACTGGCGGAACAGGCGCGCACGTTTGTGAATAAGGTTTACATCCCCGACATCCTTGCCATCGCATCCTTCTACAAAGACTGGGCCGGGCTTGGCGCCGGCGTGGGCAACTATCTGTCGTATGGCGACTTCCCCGCCGCAAAGGATGGCAACATCGCCAGTTACTGGTTGCCGCGCGGCGTGATTGTGAACAAGAACATCGACCAGAAACCGTTGCCGATGAACCACGAGCGTGTAACCGAGTATGTTGCGCATTCCTGGTTCCGCTACAGCGAGGGTGATCAGCGGGCGCTTCATCCCTGGAAAGGCGAGACCATCCCGAACTACACCGGTCCTCAACCACCCTACGACTGGCTCAACACCGACAGCAAGTACTCCTGGCTCAAGACGCCGCGCTACGACGACATGCCGATGGAGGTCGGTCCGCTGGCGCGCATGCTTGTCGGGTACGCGTCCGGTCAGCAGCGCATTCAGGAGCTGGTCAATGCCACGCTCAAACAGTTGGGGGTCGGTCCGGCAGCGCTCTTTTCGACATTGGGGCGGACTGCGGCGCGCGCAATCGAAACAGCGCTGCTCGCCGAACTGTTGCCGGGATGGATCGACGAACTGGCGGCGAATATGGCATCGGGCAACCTGGCAGTTCACAACAGCACGAAGTGGAGTCCGGCGAACTGGCCCCAGGAAGCGGTTGGCTGGGGCTCGATGGAAGCGCCGCGCGGCTCGCTCGGGCACTGGGTGCGGATCAGGGATGGCAAGATCGCCAACTACCAGGCGGTTGTTCCGACGACCTGGAACGGTTCGCCGCGTGATGCGCGCGATGTGCGCGGACCCTATGAGTCTGCGCTGATCGACACGCCCATCGCCGACCCGGAGCAACCGATTGAAATCCTGCGCACGGTCCACTCATTCGATCCGTGCATGGCATGCGCGGTTCACCTGGTGGATGCCCGCGGCGTTGAGATCACCCGCGTCAGGGTGCAGTGAGGTGTGCCATGCGACGACGAGTCTATGTGTGGGAAATCCCGGTTCGCCTGACGCACTGGGTCAACGTGTTGAGCATCGTAATGCTCTCATTTACCGGCTACTATATCGCCAACCCGTACATTTTCGTCAGTCCGCGCGAGCCGTGGGGCATCTACTTCATGGGCACGATGCGGTTTCTCCACTTTGTGTTCGCCTATGTCTTCGTGGCGAGCCTGCTCCTGCGCACCTATTGGGCGTTTGTCGGCAATCAGTGGGCGAGCTGGCGCGGGTTGTTCCCCTTCCTGACGAAGGAAGGACGCACAAATATGGTTCACGCAATCCAGTACTACTTCTTCCTGCGCCGCCATCCGCCGGAGGTCGCCGGGCACAACGCGCTGGCAGGCACGTCGTACATGATCATCGTCTTTCTGTACGGCTTGAGCGTCTTGACCGGCTTCACGCTCTACGGTCAATTGCACCCTGCGAGCATCTGGCACACCCTCACCGACTGGGTGACGTCGCTGGTGTCGCTCCAGACGCTGCGGCTTGGACATCACATCATCATGTACCTGATCCTGGCGTTCGTCGTCCACCACGTGTATGCCGCCTGGTTGATCGACATGGAAGAGGGAAATGGTCTGATGTCGAGCATCTTCAGCGGCTACAAGTTTCTGCCAAAGCACCAGCAGCCGGACTGGATCGAGCAGGTGATCGCCCAGAACGGCAAACAAAATGGCAAACAGAACGGCAAAGCGCCGCGTGTGGCGGAGCCGACGGCGCAGCAGGTGAAGGTTGCAGGCGGGAAGGTTGAAGGTTAGTGGGAAGGTTGAAGGTTGAAGGTTACAAGGTTGAATGTTGAACGTTCATGGGGAAGGGGGTAGTAGGGGCGCGCCGCTGGCGCGGTGAACGTTGCCCGTTCCAGGAGGGCGGGTGACCGGTAGGGGCGCGCCGCTGGCGCGGTGATCCCGGCAAGCGCGTTCGCGTGCTGTTGTCGGGGCGCGCCCGTGCGCCGGAGGCGCGGTGAACGTTGCCCGTTCCAGGAGGGCGGGTGACCGGGTAGGGGCGCGCCGCTGGCGCGCCCGCGCGCCGCTGGCGCGCCCGTGCGCCGGAGGCGCGGTGAACATTGCCCGTTCCAGGAGGGCGGGTGACCGGTAGGG
>ERZ1685331.59-NODE-59-length-35708-cov-21.001879_pt1 | contig 35708 bp, 35 predicted proteins | sample MGYA00580194_ERZ1685331 | MGnify/ENA primary metagenome ERZ1685331 (study PRJEB41501, sample SAMN08275520) | hot springs metagenome | biome: alkaline hot spring; material: microbial mat | place: Russia: Ush-Beldyr | collected 2015-07 | depth 0.5 m m ...
GTCGGCGTCCTGCTCCTGCGCGTGCTCGCATAACCCCCGCACACGGGGGATGGAGCGCGATGTCGGCGTCCTGCTCCTGCGCGTGCTCGCATAACCCCCGCACACGGGGGATGGAGGACGCTCACAAGTGTAGCGTTTTTCAGACGCGAGGGACGTTTTCCACGTCTCAAAGCCTTTTTCTTCCTCACCCCCTGCGCCCTCTCCAGCATCGCCAGAGAGGGGGAGTTGACCCATTCTGATGCCCTAAAACAGTTGATACGACGTGAGGGTTTGCCCGAAAAATCCACACCTGTCAGGATGGGGGGTAGAGGGTTGGGGGAAGAAGGGAGAGGTCTGGCGCCGTCAGCGCCGTAGGGAGGTCCCTTGTGAGCGCCTGGTGTGGCGATCACCTTCACCGATCCCAACAATTCCCGCATCACTTCTTAACAATCCCTGAAGAAGACTTCGCTACGATAGAGACGCATTGAGCAATTGCCGATCAATCGTAGCGAGGTCTTCTTATGAACATACATACCCCGGAGGTTCAGCGGCGTGCGCTGACCAACCTGGCGCTCGACGGCGCACTGTTTGTCGCCTTTCTCGTTGCCACGGCGCCGCGCTTCACCGGCATCGCCATTCATGAATGGCTGGGGATCGCACTTAGCGCCGCTGTCGTGACTCACCTGGTCATTCACTGGTCATGGATCATTGGTGTTGCGCGTCGGTTCTTCAACCGGACAACCGGCAGCGCACGGCTCAACTATGCGCTGAATACGCTGCTGTTTGTCGTCTTCACGACGATTATCTTCACCGGGCTGATGATTTCGGAAACAGCGCTGCCCTGGATCGGCATTCGCTTTGAGCCTGACCGCTTCTGGAGGCAACTCCACCATCTGGCATCCGACGTGGCGGTGTTCCTGATCGGGGTGCATGTGGCGCTCCACTGGCGCTGGACTGTCAATGCAACACGGCGTCTGCTCGCGCGGTTCTCCCGAAAGACGGCAGCATTCAACGCCGCGCCGGTGCTGAGAAAGGAGGCGCAGCAATGAAAACCATCTGGCGCATCGTCGCCATTCTGGCAGCGGCGCTGGTTGTTGTCGGCGCACTCATTGGACTACGACAGACAGAGGTTCTGGCGCGGTCGCTGCCAGAGCCAGATCGCGCGCACCTCGAAGCAGGGATAGAATACGACCGATTCGCACCCGGCGGCTTCGAGCGCTCTGAGCGCGGCGAGTTCGTGGGCGACGGCTTCGCGCGCGGGCATCACACAGCGCGCGAGCCGGACGCGCGTGGTATCATTGAAGCAGTCAAAAATCTGCTGATCATTGGTGTCATCATCGCGCTGGTTGTGGGAGCGTCACCGATTACACGCCGCTTCCTGCGGCGATGCTCCCCGCCGCGCGCTGAAGCGAGACCTCCGGCATGAGCACGATTCTGGTCGTTGACGACGAGCCGGCGCTGCGCGACATGCTCCGGCTCTACCTCGAACAGGAAGGATTTCACGTCGTCGAGGCGGGCGATGGGCGACGCGCGCTGTACGTGGCGCGCGTCGAAAAACCCGACCTGGTGATCCTCGACCTGATGATGCCGGAAATGGGCGGATACGAGTTCCTGCGCGCCTTCGCCAAAGAGTCGCGCACACCGGTCATCGTGCTCACGGCAAAGATCGAGGATACCGACAAAATCCTGGGGCTAGAACTCGGCGCCGATGATTATGTCACCAAACCGTTCAATGTGCGCGAGTTGATCGCCCGCATCCGCGCGGTTCTGCGCCGCACGCAGCAGGCGCCGCTCGAACCGGACGTGCTGCGCGCGGCTGATATTGTGCTCGACCGCACCGGGCGGACGGTGCGCGTCGGCGGGCGGTCCATCGATCTGACGCCATCCGAGTTTGCCATTCTGGCAACCCTCATGGCAGCGCCAGGGCAGGTCTTTTCACGGCTCGACCTGCTCGACCGCGTCTCTGGCGATGCCTTCGAGGGTTCCGAGCGCACGATCGATGTGCATATCCGCAATCTCCGCGCCAAAATCGAAGATGATCCACGCAACCCGCGCTACATCGAAACAGTGTATGGCATGGGGTACCGTTTTGCGCAATCGCGCACGACGAACCCGGCGAAGGCAGGCGCGTGACGATGCGATCCCTGACGCTCAAACTGACGCTCGCGTTTCTATTGGTTGGGCTGATCGGCTCGCTCCTGGTTGCGCTGATCGTCGGCTTCCGCACCCGCTCCGAAGTCGATCTGTTTCTCTCAGTCCGTGATCGAACGATTCTGCTGAATGCGCTGCGCTCATACCACCAGGCGAACGGCGGATGGGAAGGCGTCGAGCAATTGCTCGAACGGACGGCGCCGCTCGATTTTTACAGCCGGAACCTGATCCTGGCAGATACGAACGGCATCGTGGTGTATGGGCGTCGGCCCTACCTTCCCGGGCGCCAGTTGGGGCGGAGCGCGATTGCGCGCGCTGAGCCGCTACGATCCGATGGCGACATCATCGGCTATTTCTTCTTTGTTGGTCCACCGCCCCTCCCCGTTCTCAGCGACCCGCGCTGGGCAGCCGAAGCCGCGCTGTTGCAGCGGCTCGCGGCGGCGACGGTTCTGAGCGCGATTGGCGCAACCGTCGTAGCGCTGGTGGTTGGCGTGGTGCTGGCGCGCACACTGACCCGCCCCATCCGCGAGTTGACAGCGGCGACCCGCGCGATGGCGCAGGGGCGTCTCGATCAGCGGGTGACAGTGCGTTCACGCGACGAAATCGGCGAACTGGCGCAGGCATTCAATCAGATGAGCGCCGACCTGGGGCAAGCGATCCAGGCGCGCCGCCAGATGACCGCTGACCTGGCGCACGACCTGCGCACACCGCTGAGCATCCTGCGCGGCTACACCGAGGGCTTGCAGGACGGACGGATCAACGGATCGCCCGGGATCTATCAGGTGATGCATGGTGAAGTCGAGCATCTGCAACGCCTGATCGACGACCTGCGCCTGCTGTCGCTGGCGGATGCTGGCGCGCTATCGCTCAACCGGCGCGCCGTTGATCCGCGCGCGCTCCTCGAACGCGCCGCACTCGCGCATATGGTGCAGGTCGAAGATCACGGACCGGACATTCGTGTGGAGGCGTCCGACTCACTCCCTGCGGTATGGGTCGATACCGATCGCATGGCGCAGGTGTTGAACAATCTGGTAGCGAATGCGCTGCGTCACACACAGGAGGGCGAAATCGTGCTGGCAGCACGCGAGGCGGAGAACCAGCGCATCGTGATCGACGTGCGCGACACGGGCAGCGGCATTGCGCCGGAAGACCTGCCGCACATTTTTGAGCGTTTCTACCGCGCCGACCCCGCGCGCACCCGCGAAAGCGGGCAGAGCGCTGGTCTTGGACTGGCAATCGCCAAAGCTATCGTCGAAGCGCACGGCGGAACGATCAGCGTCACCTCGACCGTCGGCATTGGCACAACCTTCACCATCACCCTGCCGGTTGCACCTTCGCCGGAGACCCACGCCGGACCGCAGACAGCATCCTATGCGCGTGTCAACCGGAGCCATCCGTAGCGCGCATGCCTGATAGGAAGATCAACCAAAACGCAGACAATCGAGCCTGCGCTTGTGGAGCGGCTATTGGCGGCGCCGGTGAAGTAGCCGGTGCGCCGCTGTCCGGGCAATAATCCGTCGCTGATTGTCACTGGTCTTCGACAACGTCTGGCGATGTTTCTGGCGATAAACCGGGCTTAAGGTTTTCTCGCGGATATAAGATATTCATACAGTTCCTTTTTCGATGTTCTCTTCCGGATCGGACGAACATTTACATCAACAAAGCCACAATCACTAAACAGTCCAGCAAAAATCTCTTCAACCGGTATGATGACATCGTAGAACTTCGAATTCCCAACGATATAGTGAAGCGATCCGCCAGACCTAGTAACCAAGAACAGCTCATTGATGTGATCAACCATATCATAAAAGTATTTATGCACATACCGGGCGAGCAGACCGCTTTTTTCTGCAATGTTCGCAATGATGTGTGGGAAGCCGGGACACGGGATAGCGCGCGGTTCCGGCGGCGACCATCTGCCAACGTTACTGGTAGCCACTCCCCAGGTCCCTCCGATTGCCTGCCAGTCCAGTTCACCCGCCTCTCGACCATCACACAGGTAGCCCAACCAGTACATATACGGGCGCAACTCGCGAATATAACTCATTCTATTCGGATATGGCGGCGAGGTAATGACCGCAGTGTAATAGTTATGAGGAAGGACGGTCGATAATTGCCGCGCGTCGCACAAAAAAAATCCCTGGCGTCGTCTGCACCTCGCTTTGTGCAGAGATGTACAGGTCTTCCACTGCTGCATCCCAGGTCATCAACACATCATCAACCGCTCGGTGAAACAGTGACAGATTGTTCTGCGGCTTGAACGACATCGATTGATGGTTGAAACTCGCACTCGAGTGCGTAATCATTGTTCTACAAAACGCGATCTTAAGCAAATCTAAAGCCTTTTCTGAACACGATCCTGATATACGGTGAATAAACCCCATCATTCCTCCCAGTATACAAAGAACATCCCTATTCCACCATTTTTCAATCTGGTGAATAGGAGGAGTCCATGTGTCGTCTACATCCCAATTTTCTATTGAGCGCGCGATATAGTGAGCGATTGATCGGAATTCGGTCAAGTGAGACAATTCATATGCGCTCGCTTTTGTTTTGGTCAACCAGAGGAGGAAAGGATTGATATCAGTCGTATCAATGGAAATGCCGCGTTCGGCGCATGCAAGAGCCGTTGTTCCCGTTCCACAAAAAGGATCAAGAATGATAGCATTATGTGGTGTGATCTCGGAGAGGAGATCCTGAACCAGATGAACCGAATATGCAGGCGTCAACCTGAGCCATCCATAGCGTGTATGTTTGAGATTGGCTTTATGAGTGAGATAGGCGAATAAGCCGAGTTGCTGCATTGCCATACGAGTCCTTATGGAGAAAGTAGCGTTTGGAGTAAGCCTTCGACCTTTTCCTTGATTTTGATGTAATGCCGCCAGCCGCCTTGTGTGCAGCATAAATTAGCGGGGAGTCAAGCCCGATCCAATGGTAGAACGGATCGGCTTCATAAAGAGTTTGGAACTCTTTCAATGTAAGTCCTGGACCAGATCCCTTGCCAAACTTGGGCTTGTAGTCCCGGCACCGATCGAATGCCGACATAAGGATCTTGAAGTAGCGCTCATCCGGCGACGAAGCCTGTACTGGCGGCGGAGGCGGCGCTCCATCATCAGTATCATGATCAGTCTGATCCCAGATGTCGTCTGGCATAGCGCACCCGATACCGGATGTAACGATTTTTGAACAATCGTACCACGTTGCGTTTCACAGGACAATAGCGACTGCTACCGGATTTGTACAGACGCGGTGTGCAACGATCGAGACATCTGTATCACCCCAGAATACCGGTCACCAGCGCGAGCAGCACGCCACCAGCGACGACGCTGCCCAATTGTCCGGCAGTATTGGCGCCCATCGCGTGCATAAGAATGAAATTGTCGGGGTCTTCGGTGAGCGCCACTTTTGCCGCCAGGCGCCCTGCCATCGGGAAGGCAGAAATGCCAGCCGCGCCGATCAGCGGGTTGATCGCCCCGCCGCTGACGAGCGCCAGGAATTTGCCAAACAGCAGACCAGCGACGGTATCGAGGATGAACGCCAGCAGCCCCAACCCCAGCACCTGGAGCGTCACCAGATTCAAGAACGACTCAGCGCCCATCGTTGAACCGATGGTCAAACCCAGGAACAGGGTGGCGACATTGATCACTTCGTTCTGCGCCGCTTTGCTCAATCGCTCGACCACGCCACTTTCGCGCAACAGGTTTCCCAGCATGAGCATACTGATCAGCGGCGTCGCTGCCGGAACCAGCAACCCGATGATCAGCGTAACGACGATCGGGAAGAGGATCAGCGCCTGCCGCGAAACCGGGCGCGGCGCGTATGCCATGCGGATGCACCGTTCGCGGCGCGATGTCAGCAATCGCATCAGCGGCGGTTGAATGATCGGCACCAGGCTCATATAGGAGTAGGCGGCGACAGCGATCGGCGCAAGCAATTCCGGCGCCAGTTGCGAAGCGACATAGATCGACGTGGGACCATCGATCGCGCCGATGACCCCGATCGACGCCGCCTGATTGAGTGGAAAACCGAGGAGCGTCGCTAAAATCAGCGTGCCGAAAATGCCAAACTGACCGGCAGCGCCAAGGAGCGCCATGCGCGGCATTGCCAGCAGTGGGCTGAAGTCGATCATCGCGCCAACGCCAACGAAAATGAGCAGCGGAAAGAGTTCAGTGCTGATCCCGGCGCGGTAGAGAATACCGAACAACCCCTCGCCATCGGTCATGCCGGTAAGCGGAATGTTCGCTACCAGGCAACCGAACCCGATCGGCAGCAGCAGCACCGGCTCGTACTGCTTCACCACCGCCAGCGCAATCAACGTCGCTGCAACCACGATCATCACCAGGTTGCCAGGAGTAAAGTTCGCCAGACCCTTGATCAATTCGGGGATGAGCGTTGAGAAGTCCATCGTCTCCGCCCTGTTCCTGTTTACAAGCGCTTACGCTGCTCCCGGGAGCGCGAGCATCTCACGAGGTAGTGCTGCGCCCCTGCCTTTCCCCTGGCGGTGGCAGCGGCGCTGCTCCCAACGCTGAGCGGTTACTCTGGTTTGATGACCAGTAACGGTTGGTGGTGTTTCACGTGCTGTCCGTCGCCGACGTAAACGGTCGTCACAACGCCGGACTGTTTTGCGCGGATGCTGTTCTGCATCTTCATGGCTTCGAGCACGCACACTTCCTGCCCCGCCATCACCCGGTCGCCGGGCTTGACCTGGACGGCAAGGATGACACCGGGGATCGGCGCCAGCACCGTCCCGCTCTCAGCGGCGCCGGGTGCGGATGGGGCAGGCGCCGGGGCAGAGGACGCTGGCAGCGCCGAAGGTACAGCCACTGTCAGCGCCTGCCGACCATCGAGCGATCCGACGACCGGTGCGGATGATGATTCGGGCCAGACCTCGAAGCGTTCACCATCGACGACGGCAACGACCGGACGTGCATTGAGATCGACGATCTCAACATCGTATGCCGTTCCCTCGATAACAACTCGCACCCTCATAATTGCTCGCGTCCCTCCCGACCTGTTCGAGCCATGCGTCCGGCTGCCTGCCAGGGGCTGACCATCGAGGTGGTCACCATTCGTCGCGCCGCCTGCTCACGCGCGAGCGCCACGGCAACCGCAGCCGCCGCTGCGCGTCGCCGTTGATCCGAAAGGTCTGATTGCGCTGGCGGCGAAGGGCGCGCAGGTTCAGCCGCTCGAGCGGCGCCTGACGCCTCTCCGGCGTTTTGCGCGGTCAGCGCTGTCAGCAGCGCCATCAATCCCCACAGCAGGAAGAGCGCGCCAAAAGTGATACTCATCCCGATCACCAGAAGGTACAGCGCAATGCTGAGGTTTTCGGGCATAGCGCCTTCTCCTTTCACACCGGCATATTCCCGTGGCGCCGCGGCGGCGGCGCCACCGACTTATTGCGCAGGGCGTCGAGTGCGGCAATGACCCGCGCGCGCGTCTCGCGCGGTTCGATCACATCATCGAAGAAGCCCGCCGCCGCTGCATGATAGGGGTTATTGAATTTCCGTTCATATTCGCGCGCGAGACGCGCGCGCTCGGCGGCAGGATCGGGTGCTCTGGCGATCTGATCGCGGTACAACAGGTTCACCGCACCGTCCGCCCCCATCACCGCCACCTCGGCGCTGGGCCAGGCAAAATTGACGTCGCCCCCCAGCGATTTGCTGCTCATCACGATGTATGCCCCGCCATACGCCTTGCGCGTCACAATGCTGATCTTGGGCACAGTCGCTTCGGCATAGGCGTAGAGCACTTTCGCGCCATGACGGATGATGCCGCGATGCTCCTGGTCGATACCTGGCAGAAAGCCGGGCGAATCGACGAACGTAACCAGCGGGATGTTGAAGCAGTCGCAGGTGCGCACAAAACGAGCAATTTTGTCGGAGGCATCGATGTCGATCACGCCAGCCATCACGCTCGGCTCCTGCGCCACAATGCCAACACTCCGCCCGCCCATCCGCGCCCAACCGGTGATGGCGTTCATTGCCCACATCGGTTGCAATTCCAGCCAACTGCCGCGATCCACCACGCGCTCGATGACATCGTGCATGCGGTAAGCCTGTCCCGGGTCGAGTGGAACGATCCGATTGAGTTCCTCATCGACGCGCAATGGATCGTCGTCGGTCGGAATAAATGGCGGGTTTTCAGTGTTGTTCGAGGGCAGGTACGACAGCGTCATGCGGCAGAGCGCCAGCGCCGTCTGATCGTCCGGCACAGTCAGATGGCAGGTGCCGCTGATGGCCATATGCACGTTCGCGCCGCCAAGCCCTTCCAGGTCGATGGTTTCACCGGTGACCTCCTTGATAACGTCAGGACCGGTGATAAACATGTAGGACCGGCGCTCGACCATGATGATCAGATCGGTGACGGCTGGCGAGTAGGCCGCGCCGCCAGCGCATGGACCGAGCATGACGCTGATCTGCGGCACAACACCGGAGCATTTCGCGTTACGGCGGAAGATTTCGCCGTAGCCGCCGAGACTGTAGACACTCTCCTGGATCCGCGCGCCGCCCGAGTCGATCAGCCCGATGATTGGCGCTCCTTCGCTGAACGCCAGGTCCATCACCCGGCAGATTTTGCGCGCCTGCGCCTCGCCAAGCGACCCGCCGAACACAGTAAAATCCTGCGAATAGACGAACACCGTGCGTCCCTCGATCCGACCGTAACCGGTCACGACCCCATCGCCATAGAATGTCTCGCCATCAACGGGCCTGCCGGTGGTAAACGGCTCGAGTTCAGAGAAACTGCCAGGATCAAGGAGCAGATCGAGCCGTTCGCGGGCAGTCAGTTTGCCGCGCGCATGGTGTCGAGCGATCCGTTCCGGGCCGCCTCCCTGACGCGCACGCTCGCGCAACGCGCGCAGTTCGAGAATCCGCGGATCATCTGTAGTCATAGTTTCTGTCGCTTTCAGGACGCACGCAGTCGCCTTAAAATAATCCGGTATCGCCTAGCGAAGCCCGCCTGCGCGGGCTTCGCTTCCCGTAGCCCGCGACTTCAGTCGCCGGGCGGGAGGCGGATAGCAGAATAATTATTCAAATCCCATCAGTCGCCGGGCGTAAGGCGAATGCCGGATCATTGTATGAATGTTCATCATCCGCCGGGCTACAAGGCGCATACGGACCGGCGCCGCCCATGGTACAATGAACCGCCTGGAGCATCTGCCTATGCCTGATGTCGTCACGCTTGGCGAGTGCATGGCTGTCATGTACCCGCCCGATCCCGTTTCACTCGACGAAGCCCGCACGCTGCTGCTCGACATCGGCGGCGCGGAAGCGAATCTTGCCATTGCGCTCTGCCGTCTTGGTCACCGCGCACGCTTCATCAGCCGCGTCGGCGACGATCCCTTCGGCAGACGGGTGCGCGTGATTCTGTCGAACGAAGGGGTCGATACCTCATCACTGCGAACCGACCCCGACGCGCCAACCGGCGTATTCTTCCGCGAATGGCTTGCCGATGGTGCGCGCCGTGTCTACTATTATCGCCGCAATTCAGCCGCCAGTCGAATCGGACCGGACGACCTGACGCCAGAGCAGTTCAACAGCGCGCGAATTGTGCATCTGACCGGTATTACCCCTGCCTTGAGCGAATCGTGCGCTGCCGCGTGTATGCGCGCTATCGACCTGGCGCGCGCTGCAGGTGCGCTGGTTTCATTCGACCCCAATTTCCGCCCGCGATTGTGGGGTGCAGCGCAGGCGCGTGATGTCCTCATGCCTCTGATGCGCGCTGCCGATGTGCTGCTCATGGGGCACGAAGATGCACAGGCGCTCCTGGAGGTCAGCAACGACGATGATGCGCTGGCCGCGGCGGCAGCGCTGGGAGCGCGCATGGTAGTGTTGAAATGCGCCGAGCGTGGCGCGCGCGCACTGGTTGCCGGACAACACTTCGATGTTCCGGCTGCGCCGGTTGCCCGGATGATCGACCCCGTTGGAGCGGGCGACGGCTTCGATGCCGGATTTCTGGCAGGATGGCTGCGTGGATGGAGCATTCCCGAGTCGCTGACGCTTGGTGCACGCATCGGTGCGGCAGCGGTTGCGACTCTTGGCGACTACGCCGGGTATCCGCGTCTCTGAGTCACATCTGCTCTCGGAATGATACACCGTACCGCTTGCGTGCATCGAGCCAGGCGCGCCGAATGAGTTCACGCACCTCTTCAGGCTGATGCACATTGCGCAGCGTGGTTTCCGGGGTCGAGACATCGGCGCCGCGAAGGTGAATATCGCCAATTCCCAGGATGCGCTCACCGGCGTTCTGGGTGAAATCGATGTCCTGCAACCGCACAAGTTCGATATCATCGACGGTGCGACCGATCAGCCCGTGATAGATCCGCACGCGCTCGGTCGTCAGCACATACCGTTCGGTAATTGAGAGGAACGGACGACCCTCCCACAGAATGCGCTCTTCGCCGGAAACCTCGGCGGAGACCAGCGGCGCCACCTCATCGAGCATCTGGTTGACCGTCGGCAGCAGCGTATCGGCGATTGTCGCCACCAGGCGATCCTGCTGATCACGCGGCACTGATGAGAGGTCAACGCCGCTCTGGGCAATCGCCTGCCAGACGGCGGCGACCACGCGGGCGCGGTTTTGTTCAAGGGTCACAGCACGCTCCTTGCCATTTCAGCGGGTGATTGTCGCCCCACTGGCAACCACCGTCTGCCCGCCAAACGCTGCCGTCGTCACGCGGGGACGGATGACGACATTCCTGCCGACACGGACATTCGGCGGGATATGCGCGCTCCGTCCCACCAGAGTCAGGCCCGTATTCAGCAAATCGGGCGCACGCTGGTTGGGGGTGTTATCCTCGCCATCGCCGACCACTGCGTCGCTGCCGATCACGACTTCCTTATCGACGATGCAGCGATCCACCACAGCGCCAGGCTCAACGACCGTCGCGCTCAGCAGGATCGAATCGCGCACGACGGCGCCTTCGGAAACGACGACTCCCGGCGCGATGATCGAACGCGCGACCGTGCCGTAGATGCGGCAACCATCGCAGAGGAGGTTGCCATCGACGCGCGCATGCTCACCGATTTCGGCTGCCGGCCGCTCCTCGCTTTTTGTGTGGATCACCCACTCCGGGTCGTAGAGGTCGAGCGCAGGAGTTTCGACGAGCAGCGCCATGTTCGCCTCGTAGTACGCCTGCACCGTCCCGACATCTGCCCAGTACCCCTGGAAATGGTACGACACCACACTCGTCTGCTGCACCAGTTTTGGCATCAGGTCGCGCCCGATATTCTGCTCGTCGCCGTTTGCCAGCACTTCCATCAAAAAATTCTTGCGGAAGACGTAGATGCCCATCGACGCCAGGCTCGAACGCGGACGGCGCGGCTTCTCCTCGAACTGCGTCACAATCCCGTCGGCATCGACCGACACAATGCCATAGCGATGCGCCTCGTGCGGGCTGACGCTATGCACTGCCAGGGTCAGATCGGCGTCGAGGTCCTCGTGCAACTGAAGCATCGGGCGATAATCCATTTTATACACGTGATCGCCGGCGAGCACCAGAACGGTATCGACCTTCTGTTCGGCGATGATGTCGAGATTGGCGCGCAGGGCATCGGCGTTGCCGCGCTGCCAGGCGCCCCCTTCGCTCGTCAGGTACGGGTGGAGCACCCGCACGCCACCGATGCGCCGGTCGAGATCCCACGGCTTGCCGACGCCGATGTGTTCGTGGAGCGACCGCGGGCGGTACTGCGTCAACACCCCGACGTTATAGATGCCGGAGTTGACGCAGTTCGACAGCGTAAAGTCGATGATGCGATACTTGCCGGCGAAGGGCACCGCCGCCTCCGAGCGCTCGGCGGTCAGCACGCTCAATGCCGGGCTTTCGCCGCCAGCCAGAATCATGGCAAATGTGCGGAGCATATGCGCCTCTATATCGTCTCGCCCGACTTCACATCGCCAGCCGGGAAATCTTCTTCGTCACGGTCGGCATTGATAACGACATTGCGCCCAATGCGGATATTCGGCGGAATATGCGCGCCCTTGCCCACGATGGTAATACCGGTCGTCAATTTATCGGGCTGCTCGCGGTTCGGCGTAATATCGTCGCCACACCCCAGACGCACCCCTGCGCCAACCACCACGTTCTTATCGACGATTACCCGGTCGAGCACCGCACCGGGACCGATCCAGGTGTCGTTCATGACCACGCTATCACGCACCACAGCGCCAGGCGAGACGTACACGCCTGGCGAGAGCACCGAATGCTCGACCGTACCGCGGACAATGCAGCCGTTACAGATCAGGCTGCGGCTGACGCGCGCCTGCGGTCCCAGTTTAGCAGGCGGACGTTCTTCGCTGCGGGTGTGGATAATCCAATCGGTATCGTACAGGTTGAGCGTATTATCGGGGTTGAGCAGATCCATGCTCGTCTCCCAGTACGACTGGATCGTTCCGACATCGACCCAGTACCCCTGGAAAGGAAATGCATATACGGCATCACGCCCGATCATGGCTGGAATGACATGCTTACCGAAGTCGATCCGGGGTGAGCCTTCGCCATTTTCGCTCAGACGTTTGATCAGTGTATCGACATTGAACAGGTAGATGCCCATGCTGGCGAGGGTGCCTTTGTCACGGTTCTTCGGCTTTTCGGTAAACTCGATAACCCGCTGGTCCTCATCGACGGTCATGATGCCGAAACGATCGGTCTCTTCGAGCGGCACGTGCATGACGGCGACGGTCATATCGGCGCGCTTCTGTTGGTGAAACTCGATCATCTCGGCATAGTTCATCTTATAAATATGATCGCCGCTCAGAACGAGCACCAGATCAGCGCGACGTTCGCGAATGTAGTTGAGGTTCTGATACACCGCGTCTGCCGTCCCCTTGTACCAGCTTTCATCGCGGCGTCCCTGGTAGGGCTGGAGCAGTTGCACGCCGCCGTTGGCGCGGTCGAGGTCCCACGGCTTGCCATTGCCAATGTGGGCATTGAGGGAATGCGGACGGTACTGCGTCAGCACAGCCACATCGAAGATGCCGGAGTTGACGCAGTTCGAGAGGGTAAAATCGATAATTCGGAACTTACCGGCGAATGGCACCGAGGGTTTGGCGCGCTTCTCCGACAGAACGCTCAGCCGCGTCCCCTCGCCGCCCGCCATAATCATGGCGACGACTCGCACAGTCGACCTCCAGCCACTGACGGCAGGCGCAAAAGAGCGCCGCCGAAGGCTTCTTGCAGAAGGTACAGATGGGCTGCCTGACGAGTTATTGTCCAATTCAAACTATACCATACACCTGCGTATGCTGTAAAGCGTTTTTGGCGCGGTTTTTTCAAGAGGTGCGAGGGGGGGTAGGTAGCCGCGCGCCCACGCGCGCGCGACAGGCGGTAGGGGCGCCCCTTGTGGGCGCCCACGCGCCCAGGCACGCGGCGCGAGGTGTGAGGCGCGAGGTGTGAGGTGCGAGAGAGATCCACAGACGACGCCTTCGATCATTCGTTTCCATTCGCTTATTCGCTGACAGCCGCCTCTAGATTTGAGCATGCTATGATGCCAGCATACTATCATCGCCAGCGGAAGGTCCCTTGCTCTCCTTCGACACGCACTGGAGTAGCACATATAATCGAGCACGAAAGCAACGGCTGGCTGACAGTATGCACCTGCGTGATCACGATACGCAGGCGCTGCTCCGAAAGACACGTCCTGAATGGCGTCGGGAGCCAACCCTGCTGGAGGTGGATAGTGAACACGTTCGGGTCTTCACTGGTCTGCATCTCTATATGCGTGTCATATCAGGGTTGGGGTTGAAACGCTCCTGGCGCATCGCAGGATTGGTGCGGCAGGCGCATTTGATGAAGATATCTGGCCGGTTTTCGCAAAACGAAATCTCCTTGCCTCGCAGAAGATTTATAAAACATCTGAGCGCAGTTACAGGTCTGGTCATTCTTCCGAAGTCGATAACTTCTGGAATGGCGTCCTGGGAAAAGGACGACAAGATTATAATTGACACTCACCATCTTTCCGGTTCAGAAGCCGAGACGTTTATCTCCCTCGCCAGAGATTCCACCAATCTTGCACAGTTTATTGTATCTGAATAATAGTCTGGCGTTATTGCGAGCGAAGCGACCTTTCCGCGCAATCGCTTTGAAATTGACATGTCTCGCAATGATAAAAGTCCGGCTGCGTCTGCCCGGCTCAACTACTCTGACAATGATCGAACCTTATAGGAAGATCAACCAGATATTAGAAAACCTCGTGATCGGCACTGGCTTCGACAGGCTCAGCCAATGCAGGTTGGGTCTGTCGAAGCCAGCGCCAACCGCTCCACAGGTGCAAGCGTGTTTGTCGACGTTTGATCTTTCTATTAGAAAGGACTTAAGGAGAAATGGCTCCGATTTGTCAGCGGAGTTATATCCTGGTTTATTGGCTCTATGACCCTGCCTTCTCCATAGCGCAGATGACTGTCACCGCTAGGGCGATTGGCGCGCCGACCAGAGGGGCAAATGCTGCGCTTCGTGGTTTCCCGCACGGACGAGCCGCGTGATGGCTCTTTTTGCCTTCGGCAGAGCGGTACTTGTCTTCTTTTGCGGTGCGGTGCGGCGGCAAAGCCGCCGCACCGCACCACCTTGATCGGGAACGCCACGCTGCCGCAGGCGCTTCAGAGATAAAAAACGCACCACCGCGTAACTCGTGTTATTTGAAAAGTGGATCTAACCCTTAACCCCTGACCCCTAACCCCGGCTTCCCGCACAGGCGTAGTGGGCGGGGGTGCCGGTCATCGAGGCGTCACCCGCGAATGATGTTCAGCACCTGCTCCAGCAGCAACCCATTCGTGCCAATCGCTTCTCCGGCATGGATCGTCGGCGTGCCGTTCCAGTCGGTGAAAGTTCCTCCGGCTTCGGTGACGATCGGGAACAGCGCTGCACAGTCCCAGACGCTCATCACCGGGTCGAGCATGATGTCGGCGCGCCCGGTCGCCACCAGGCTGTAGCCGTAGGCGTCGCCCCAGGTGCGCACCAGGCGCACTGATGCTGCCAGGCGTCGGTACGCCGCCTCGCGTCCGTGCGGCGCCATGCTCTCGGCGTCGCTCGACAGGAGCGCCGCCTGGCGCACCTCACGCACCTGCGAGACGCGCGCCTGCCGCCCGTTCCACTGGCACCCCTGACCTTTCGCGGCGGTCAGAAAGTCGCCGAGCGCCGGGAAGGAGACCGCGCCAACCACCGCTTCACCGTCGCGCTCCAACCCGACGAGCACTCCGTAGAGCGGCACTCCCTGCACAAACGACTTCGTGCCGTCGATCGGGTCGAGGATCCAGCGGTGCGATGCGCCAGGGCGCGTTTCGCCCTCTTCCTCGCCGAGGATGCTGTGGTGCGGGTAGCGCGCCTCGATCATGCGGCGCATCACCTGCTCCGCTTCGCGATCCGCAATCGTGACCGGCGTCTGGTCTTCTTTGATGTCCGGCGTGATGCCGGTCTGAAAATAGCGCAGCGTCAGGCGCCCGGCGTGCCACGCCAGGTCGGCGGCGAATTCGCGCAGCGCCTCGAGCGTTTCGGATGCCATCGCGTCTCCCTCTCGCGTGTGTACAGCAGGTGTTCGTGGTATCCTGATAACAGAGCGCAACGTCGCTGTGTATGAGCGACCGTGCTGAGTATACCAGAAGGGTCAAAGGAGCAGAGCGTATGGGCGGGTCTGAGACCCGCCCATACGCTGTTCTGCGCCTGGATGATGAGGCGGGCAGCGCTGGAGCTTCAGCGCTCGCTGAGTGACACAGATGCGCCCACGACGCCCGCAAGCGACGTGGCTGCAACACCGAGTCTTGAGTGGTAGCGTGATGTTTCAGGTCGAGTTTACCCCAGGTGCAAGTCGGTGATGATCGCGTACTCTATATGTGCGATAGAGAGAAACAGAAGATCATTGTGCCTGTAGTACGGCATCGCCGTGAGGTTTACAAGAAGAGAGGCGCCTGGCGCGCTGTACTGGCGCACATTGGGCAGTGACGAGATGAGGGACTGTTTTCTGACGCCGTGTTCCGAAAATCTATGGTACAATACACGAGTACTATCATCCAACTGAGCTGAGTGAACCGACTTGGCTCAAGCGTAGCCAGGGAGGACACTCAGTGTCGTTCGAGATTTTTCGTTTTCATCCGCAGATCAATGCCGGTATCCGCGACCTCGGATACCACACGCCAACCCCAATTCAGGAACAGGTCATTCCCCACGCGCTGGCAGGGCGCGATGTGATCGGCATTGCGCAGACCGGCACCGGCAAAACGGCGGCGTTTGTGTTGCCCATCCTGCAACGCCTGATGCGCGGACCGCGCGGACGTGTGCGCGCAATGATCGTGACGCCAACGCGCGAACTGGCGGAACAGATTCAGGGGGTCATCGAGGCGCTCGGCAAACACACCGGCATTCGCAGCGTCACGATCTATGGCGGTGTCGGGTATCAGGGGCAGATCCAGCGCCTGCGGCGCGGCGTCGAGATTGCGGTCGTCTGTCCGGGACGGTTGCTCGACCATCTGGAGCGCGGAACCCTGACGCTCGACCATCTTGAGGCGCTGACGCTCGACGAAGCCGATCAGATGTTCGACATGGGCTTTCTGCCCGATGTCCGAAGAATTCTGCGTCTCGTGCCGGTGGAACGCCAGACGATGCTCTTTTCGGCGACGATGCCCGATGCGGTGCGCTCGCTGGCGCGTGAGGCGCTGCGCGACCCGCTGACGATGCAGATCGGGCGCAGTGCGCCGGCGGCAACGGTCACCCACGCGATCTATCCGGTTCCTGAGCATCTGAAGACCTCGCTGCTGATCGAACTGCTGGAACGCACCGATGCCGAATCAGTGTTGATCTTCACCCGCACGAAGCATCGCGCGCAGCGCCTGGGCGACACGCTGGCGCGACTGGGGTACCGCGCCACATCGTTGCACGGCAATCTGTCGCAGAACCGCCGCCAGGCAGCGCTCGATGGCTTCCGCAGCGGCCGGTACCAGATTCTCACAGCGACCGACATTGCAGCGCGCGGGATCGATGTGGCGCGCATCTCGCATGTGATCAACTACGACATGCCGCAAACCGCCGAGGCGTACACCCACCGCATTGGGCGCACCGGGCGTGCAGCGCGCACTGGTGACGCCTTTACACTGGTGACGCGCAGCGATACTACGATGGTACGCGCAATCGAACGGTTGATCGGTGAGCCATTGAAACGGGAAACCATTCCAGAGTTCGACTACAACGCCGCCGCGCCGGTGCACGAAACCCGATCTGATGCCCTCCGTCCCCATCATCATGCTGCACCTCGCCATCACGAGGCGCATCCTCACACCGTGCCTGACGGCGCCGCGCCGCGCCGCCGTCACGCGCCCCACGACCACGACGCGGCCACGCCACGTATGACTGGTATGATGCGCACCGAACGTCTTGATCGCAGAGAGGCGCGCCGCAGGCGGTGACGGTCATCTGCGCCCCCCGCCCCGCCGATGACTGTCACCTGCACCATTGACGCCAGGCGGTGCGTGGGGTATACTCGCCGCAGCGTCCCGTTTTGGGGACGCGCGTTTTGTTTGCCTGCATACGGAGCCTGGATCATGCACGTACCAGATACCGCAACTCGTTCATTTTCGGCGCTTCGCCTCTTTTTCACCGGCATCGCGATGGGCATCGCCGACCTGATACCCGGCGTATCCGGCGGAACGATGGCTTTCATCCTGGGCATTTACGAGAGTCTCCTGGCTGCTATCAAGTCATTCAATCTGCAACTGATCCGTCTGCTCGGTCAGAGGCGCTGGCGCGCAGCACTCACCAGCATCCCCTGGGGTTTTCTCATTCCCCTGGGGTTGGGAATCGGTACAGCGGTGCTCGCGATGGCGCGGGTGATGCGCTACCTGCTGGAAAACCACCCGATATACCTCTTTGCCTTCTTTTTCGGTCTCATTGTCGCTTCGATCATCGCGGTCGGCGCGACCGTTCGCTGGAATCCCGGCGCTGTGGCAGCCCTGGCAGGGGGCACTGCGGCTGGCTACCTCATCGTAGGGTTGGTGCCCCTGACCATGCCGCACGATCCGGTCACACTCTTCTTCAGCGGCGCCGTGGCGATTATGGCGATGATCCTGCCCGGCATCTCAGGATCGTTCATCCTGCTCATCCTTGGGCAGTACGCCTATGTGCTCGATGCCGTGGCGGATCTGAACCTGCTGGCGATTGTCCCGGTCGGGCTGGGGGCAGTGGTGGGATTATTGGGTTTCGTGCGCCTGTTGAGCTGGCTGCTCCGCCATTACCATAATGTCACCGTGGCGGTGCTCATGGGCTTCATGGCTGGCTCGCTGCGCAAGATCTGGCCCTGGAAGGAAGTGGTCGAGACCATGCTGGATCGCCACGGGAAACCAGTGCCAATCCGCGAACGCAATATTCTGCCTGATTTCGCGGCGTCGGAGTTCTGGCTGGCGCTGGCAATCGCGGTGATCGGGTTTGTTCTGTTGAACATCATCGATCACGCGCAGACCGGCGCGAATCCGATGCTGCGCCGCCTCGGATGGAACCGGCAGGCGCGTCAGGGGCAGGACTCGCGGGTGCCGGGGTAGGGGCGTCTGCCATTCCGTGTTGCAATAATCTGCAGAATAGAGCTGCGTGATATACAATATTTCAATATAGCGCTGATGAAATCGTCTTGGAAGTCTCTGATCGCTGAACGATGGGTTATCAACGCTTCGCCTGTCATTGCGCTAGCGCGCGTAGGGCAGGTGGAGTTAATGCTGCGCCTGCTGCAAGCGCAGTTATCCCACAGGCAGTGGCTGAAGAACTCACTCGGGCGCCTGAAGGCGATCCTGCTCGCTGTGCTGTTGAAAGTGGTCTGTTTCCCATCGTTGCAACGACTGCCCCTCCCCCAGCATTGCTTGCATGGGATTGAGGCGCAGGCGAGACAGCAGTACTGGCGTATGCAATGGCTCATACCAGATGGGTAGCGGTTCTGGATGACAGTATGGCAAGGCGCTGCGCCCGGAGTTTCTCCATCCGGATGAAAGGAACCCTCGCCATTGTCATTCTGGCAAAACAACATGGACTGATCGAATCTGCTGCACAGGTTTTGCGAGCTCTGCGCAGCGCCGGTTTCCGGCTCGATGACGCGGTTATCCGTGATGCGCTCGCCCGCACCGTGGGCGAACAATGGCAACCGGAGCACTGACTTCACCATGCCCGCCTGCATCGTCTGGTTTCGCCGCGACCTGCGCGTGCACGACCACGCGGCGCTCTGGCATGCCTGCCGCGACGCCGAACGGGTCATTCCGCTCTTCATTCTCGACCCCACCTATCTGGCGCACCGTGAGACCGGCAGCATGCGCGTTCAGTTCCTGCTCGAATGCCTGGCTGACCTCGATGCCAGCCTGCGCTGCCGCGGTTCCCGGTTGACGCTGCTGCTGGGGCGCGCCGAAGAGGTGTTGCCGCGCTTCGTTCACTCCGTCGCCGCCAACGCCGTCTATGCGTCGGCAGACATTGAACGCTGGAGCGGGCAGGTGCGCGACCGCACCCTGGCGCAGGTCGCCGCTGCCGAAGGGTGGCAGGTGCGCTGGTTCCTCAACTACTACGTGCAGACCGAAGGCGACTATGACCGCGAGGCGTGGCAGGAGGCATGGACGGCGCATAGCAAGGAGGCGCTCTTCCCCGCGCCCGATCACATTCCTGCGCCGCCTGTGAGCCTTCCTGCCGGCATTCCCCACATCAACCACATCCCCACGCTGGCGGAATTGGGGTTGACCCCGGCGCAGACAACCCTGCCCGGCGGCGAGACGGCAGCGCGTCGCCGGTTAGAGGACTTCCTGACCCATCGCGTCGAGTCCTATCGCCGTTGCCTCTCCAGTCCGTCACTGGCGGAGGACGACGGCGCCAGCCGTCTGTCGCCCTACTTCAAGTTTGGCTGCCTCAGTCAACGCGAGGCGATCCAGGCTGCGCGTCGACGGTGGTTCACCGCCAGCCCGGCGGGCCGCAAGAGCCTGGAGGCGTGGGCAAGCCGGTTGCGCTGGCGCGATCACTTCATCCAGAAATTCGCCCTCTATCCGCAGGCGGAGTTCGTCAATCTCTATGCGCCCTTTGATCAGGTGCGCCGACCGGAGGACGCCGACGTGACGCTGCTCGACGCATGGCGGCGCGGCGAGACCGGCTATCCGCTCGTTGATGCCTCAATGCGCGCACTTCGGCAGACAGGACTGCTCAACTTCCGCATGCGCGCCATGCTCGCCACCTTCCTGACCATCAACCTCTTTCAGGCATGGCAGCACGGCGCAGAGTGGTTTATGCAGCACTTGCTGGACGGCGACGCCTGCGTCGATCACTGGCAGTGGCAGATGCAGGCGGCCATCACTCAGCCAAAGAGCGGCTTCATTCGCTGCTACAACCCGACGAAACAGTGCTTCGACAATGACCCCGATGCGGTGTTCATTCATCGCTACGTCCCGGAATTGCGTCCGCTGCCGGCGCCGCTTGTCTTTCAGCCGTGGACGCTGACCGAGATGGAGCAGCAGATGTACGGTGTGCGCATTGGCGTCGATTACCCGGCGCCGATCGTGGATGCTGAAGCGACACGACGGAAGGGCATAGCCGCATTGCGCGCGATCCGCGACCGTCTGGCTGAAGCAGATGACCTGGAAGCGTTTGTCAATCAGATGGAAGGGGTGACGCCGTGTGTGCGCGTCAAAGGCAACGGCGCCGCTGAGATGGAGCACATCGATGACTCGCCAGACGCTGCGGCGCGACGAGAGCACCCTGAAAACTTATGATTGCAAGAAGTTCAACGCAATGAGCAGACCGCCCAACCCGATGAGCAGGCAGGACCCGGAAACCACGTGCGCCAGGCAACCGGTGTATGTATGCTGTCTGTAGGTGATGATTCCGCGCCGAAACCCCTGGACTCCCAGATATAGAAAATATGCCCCGAAGATTACGGACAGGAGAGCCCATATGACGTTCATACATTCCCTCTATGCAGTCAGCGTGCGACGAGCGGCAACAGCAGTTGATACATGATAGCACGTTCGATGGTTGCCACATCATCGGCGGAGTCGCTCAGGTTCGCTTCGCCTGCGACGATTTCGACCGACATGGCTATCGTCGCAACGCCAGGATTGGGCTGCACCTGCACAACGAACCACGCCGCACCCGACTCGCCAGGCATGAGTGGACCGGTCACGCTCAGAGCGCACAGTGTGCCGGATAGTGCGCCGTCGGCGCAGGCCCAGCCCGGAGCGCTTCCTGTTGAAGAGAACGTTGTTCCCTGGGGAACGCGAATGCGCAGCGTTGCTCCAGATGCGGCAGCCTGACCATCGTTCGTGTAGCGCAGCCGATACGCGAATGACCTGCCGGCAATCGCCTGTGGCGGCGCCTCGACAGTCACGTGCAACTGTGGCGCGCCGGTGTTGGTCAGGTTGAACACCGCTGGCGTCGCCACGCTTGCAACCGTAGCCATCGCCTGATAACTCCCTGTCGCTCCATTGGCGACCGCCGTGACACTGGCTTTTCCTTCGGCATTGGTCGTCGCAGTCGTCCCGGCGGGGAAGACCGCACGTGCACCAAACGACGGCGCACTGAAGGTCACAATTGCGCCAGGCACCGGATTGCCGTAAGCGTCAGTAACGGTCACTTCCAGCGGCTCGGCAAATGTGGCATTCACCGTGGCGCTCTGGGTTACGCCGCCGGTTGCGGCAATCGCAGCGGGCACGCCCGCCAGATTGGTCAGCGTAAAGACAGCCGGCGTCGTGGCAGCGAGAGAGGTCGTTGCAGTCACCTGATATGTTCCGGCAACCGTGTTGGCGGCCACAACCACGCTGGCATGCCCATTCGCATCGGTCAGGGCTGTGTTACCGCCAGGAAACGTTGCGCCTGCGCCCGACGCCGGCGCCGTGAAGGTCACCAGCACCCCTTCGACCGGGCTGCCATTCGCGCCAACAACAACCACCTCCAGCGGCGCGGCGAAGGCGTTGCCGACAGTCGCCTGTTGGACACCGCCGTTGACTGGCTCGATGCGCGGCAGATCGACGCGCGCGAGCATCACGCTGGTGGTGATGCTGCTGGTTGTGACGTAGCGCAGCAGAAACTGCAGCCCGTCTACCGTAAAGACGCTGCCATTCGACAGGCCAGCGAACGTCCCCAGGATGGCGCCAGTCCCGCCGCTGCGCTCGATGAGCGTGAACGTATCACCGGGGGCGGGCGTATATCCTGCGCCGAGACGCACCGTCAACGCTGCGTTGTTGAGCTGCACATTGCGGTTGGGATTGGGCGCAACGCCGTCCTGCTCGAATCGCAGCGTATCGTAGCCATTGCTCGCAGCGCCACGATTTGGTCCATTGAGATCGAACTCCATCGTCACATTCGGCTGGAGGATCAACCCGCCGACGGTGAGCAGTGCGCCGGTGCCGCCGCTGACGCCGTCGAATGTTTCGCCAATTCCCAGCGTCCCTCCTGCGGCACTGGCGTTGTACACGATCTCTGCCGACCTCCCGGCGCCGTAGACGTCGAAGCGTCCAGCGCCCGCCTCGCTGCGGATGAACCCGCCAGGGTTGTTGTTGCCGCTCAGGTAGAGCGTGAGCGATCCGGGTCCGGTCAGGCGCAGCGAGCGCCCAAAGGCGTTATCGCTAGTTTGGGCAAGGGTAAGGCGCGTACCCGTAGTTGGAGTGATGATGAGATTGTTGGGAACCAGCACTGGCGAGACGATGGCATGCGCGCCGCTGGCAACGTTGATCTGGCGCGTGGTCAAGGTGCGCCCGCCTGTACTGACGATCGTGTATGGTTGAGCGCTGTCGAACGTGATCTGGCGCGTAGTCATGTTGTTATTGCGAATGGTGACTGTTGCTGGCGCAGTGTTGGTAGCGCCAAAGGTTACGTCATCATTTGCACCATTGGGGAAAGGACCAGGATTCCAGTTCGCATTGACTTCCCAATCCCCATCGCCAGATGGAATCCAGGCGCCGCTTGCGGCATAGACTGGTCGAATGGCGTTCAGTGCAAACATCCCGAAGAGGATCAGCGCCAGCAGTACACGCCGGAATGCGAGTTTGTTGTGCATCATGGCACACCTTCTTTCCAGTAACCGCTTCCGGGATTGCAGCAACCCGTGCGTCAGGGCTGCAATGCAGGCGCTGCGGGCTGCAAAACCCACGGCAGTTTTCCACATCCATGGTGGTCCAGTATGGATCGACTCTCAGTCGCTGTTTCCAGTATCCGCTGGCGTATAACCAAAACGTAACCAAAAGCACGACTGCTTATCGTTTTCGTTTCTCGAAGACCACGAGGTAATACGCAACGACACCGCGCGCCAGACACTCCTGGAGCGCCAGGCTGCCGGAGAGGCTTTGGGCGAAGGGATGCATCTGCCCCGCCAGATGCCCAAGATCGCGCGCCGCGCCTGCCAGGAACGACGGAAGGCGATGCAACCGCAGGGCGCCGGTCAGGTCGCGGGTTGTGCGAAGGGCGAACCCGGCGCGGCGCGCCGCGGCGATGGTCTCGTCGAGCGGCAGCACTCCAGGGACGCGCCATCCCGCGCGGAATGCCGCCAGCCAGCGCTCTTCCACTGCATTCGCCGGTGCGCGCACAACGACATCATCACAGACGATCAGACATCCGCCGGGGAGCAATGCTGCGCATGCCTGTTCAAAGGCGCGATGGAGATTATGAGAGTGGGCAAAGGCTTCGATTGCCAGCGCAGCGTGAAATTGTGCAGCAAAGGGGAGCGTGTGGAAATCGCCTGTGACCACCACTGCGCGCGCGCGCGACAGGATCTGTCGCGCAATCCGCGCCTGCAGCGCACTCAGGGTCACACCCGCCAGCCGCGCCTCCGGCAGCGCGCGCGCGCAGTACGCCAGCGTGCCTCCCAAACCACACCCCAGATCGAGCAGGCACACCGGGGATATGCGCCGCTCCCCCAGAAATGACTGAATCTCCGCGAGCGTCAGCGCATTGACCCGCTGTAACGCCGCGTCGAACGTCGTCACCGCTTCGTCCCAGACGGCGCGATGGATTGCGTGCGCCCGGTGTCCTAACCCCAACGCGCGGAACAGGCGGGTATTTTGCTCATAATACTGCTGAACCGCACGGATCGCCGCGCTATGAGCAGTATGCCGCGCCACAGGCATCTGCCTTACAACCCCTAACCCCTACCGCCACGGGCATGATCGTCATCCACTGCGCCGTTCAAATCATCCACCTGCCGGACGAGCGTATCGACCACTTCGATGTTGCGCGACAGATCGGCTTCGACCGAGCGCATAAGACGTACAGCACGTACCTGGCGGTGACGCACCACAAAGAGCGTCGGACGTTTGGGAGGGCACTGGCGCGTTGCCCATTGCCACCACATGCCCGCCACGCCACTCAGCACTCTGCCGCCACTGATCAGGATGGCCATCCAGATCGCTCCGCTCTGCCAGATCAGCAGCGCCAGCATGATACTCGCCAGCAGCAGCGCCCAACGAGTCGCTTGCAGCGAAGGGCGCCGCAAGCGCCACTGGCGCGGAATAGTGCGAAGTGGTATCATGAAATCGTGAGTAAGACGCTGCATCGGGTACGCCGCCGATCTCGCTGAACCTGGAGCGTTATGATGATACCAGATACGCATCCTGTCGACAACCTGCTGCGCCCATTCGATGGTTATGTTCCAGGTGTCAGCGTACTACTGATCGTCGATAGGAATGTGCAGTATGCCAGGGCGCTTGGCAGGGCGGACGTGGAACAGAATACGGCGATCACCATTGCCACGAACTTTCGCCTCGCATCGTTGACCAAACAGTTTACTGCTGCTGCCGTGTTGCGATTGGCGGCGCAGGGCGCGCTTGCTCTCAATGAAACGATTGCACGCTTTTTTGAACCGGCGCCTGCTTTCTGGCGACAGATCACCGTTCACCACCTGCTGACCCATACGTCGGGACTGATGGACTACGAGGAACTGATTCCTCCTGATACCGCCACGCAACTGCGCGATCCAGACGTGCTCGACCTGGTGCGGCGCGCTGATGCGGGATACGCTGTACCAGGCGCAGCGTTCCGCTACAGTAACACTGGCTACTGCCTGCTGGCGCTGATTGTCGAACGTGCCGCTGCTCAGCCGTTTGCCGCCTTTCTGCGCGAGCAGGTGTTTTTGCCAGCCGGCATGCATTTCACAGTCGCATACGAAGGCGAGGACAGCGCCATTCCGCGTCGCGCGTTCGGGTATTCGTTCCGCGACGGGACCTTTGTTCGCACCGACCAGAGCCTGACGAGCGCCACCCTGGGAGATGGCGGCGTCTACAGTTCGGCGATCGATCTCGAGCGCTGGGATGCGGCGCTTGCCGGTGATGATCTCCTCCCTGAGCCGTGGCGTACTGCTATGTTCACCCCCCACGTCGCCACACCATCTGGCGACTCGTATGGCTACGGCTGGTTCCTGACCCGCATCGCCGGGCGCCGCGTCGCCTACCACACCGGCGAAACCATTGGTTTCCGCACTGCTATCGCTCGTGTGCTGGACCGCCGATGCACAGCGATCGTTCTGGCAAATCGCAGTGAGGCAGAGCCGCTGCCGATTGCACGAACGCTCGTACAGATGGTTTTGGAGAGCGATGATAGTATGGAACGAACAGGTGATTGAGCGCCAGAGAAGGAATGCCCGGATCGCCGTAGCCGGCAGGGCTCAAACCTGCCCCAATGTTTGAGAGAACGCCGAATTGCACTGCGGATGCCGGGTGACCGTCTGAGCGCACCTCAGCGCGCTGGTTCGGCAATCGTGATCAGGCGGTGGCTCATGTCCACCACTTCGCGACCGACGATCACCTTGTCGCCGATGCACGAGATGAGCGTCAGGCGCTCACTCCCCTGCGGCAGCATCCACTCCACCTCAGTCGGACGCGCCCACACCTGACGTGTCACCACATAGTCGAAAGCGGTCCCGTTCGAGTCGTACACCGTCAGCCGCGCGCCAGGACGCAACTCCTTCAGGCGCGCAAACGGGGCAGGAATGCGTGGTGCGTGGCTGAAACGCAGCACGTGACCCCATAGCACTACATTCTCGCCCTGCCCCGGCACTGCGCTGCGGTTGTACCAGCCGACATCGTGGTCGGGCACGAGTGGCATGCCCTGCGCGTCCAGTCCCACCGAGACGATGCGCGCGTCCATGCCGGTGGCGCTGGCGACAATGCGCGCCGGAACGGCGCCTGTGGTTCGCTCCGCACGCACAACTTCCGGCGCGCGCGCCACCGGACTGTACTCGCGCCCAAGCAAGCCAAGCAGCACATTCGCAGGCGGTGGATTTTCAGGATGCACCTCGAAGCGTCCTCGCTCGAACCACTGCACTACGTAGGACTTTCCGTCGGCGAGGGTCTCGAGGCGCGCTTCGGTCAACGGCACGCCGAAGAGCGCCAGGCTTTCCGCTTCGCTCACTCCCGGCTTCCCATCGAGTTGCAGACCGGCGGAACGCCACGCCGCCAGGATTTGCCCGCAGGCGCCGATGCCGGTCTGTGGGAACAGGCGGCACTCCCCCGATGTGGTGACATTCACCGGCATCCCGCCACGATCGCCGCGCGCCAGCAGTTCGGCGCCGAGGCGTCCCAGTTGCACATCGTAGGGGCGTGGGTTCGCCGGGTGCAGCTCAAGGCGGGCGCGCTCGAACCACTGCACCTGCAATGTGCGCCCTTCGATCGTTTCTGTCTGCAATGGCGTGATCGGGTAGCCGAAGACGCGCAGGCCGCCATTCTGCTCCCAGAACTCGCGCATGCGACCGCTGATGCAGTAGCCGGTTTCGCTAAAGCAACGTTCGCTCCGCTGCGCCTGTGCGCCCGGCGGAAGCGATGCTCCCACACAGACAATAGCAATGATCAGGAGACGCATGAACATAACTGACCGCCTTGAGAACCAGGAACTGAGAACCGGGGTCAGGGGTTGCCTGCCACCTTCCCATCTTCCCGCTTTTCCTCGCTCGCTTCTCGACCGGCTCACCTTCAACCGCTCGCCGCGCATCGCTCACCTCTAGCCTTGCAACCTTCCCACGTTCGACGTTCAACGCGCAACCTTCGCACCTTCAACCTTCAACCCCCAACTCCCCCCGCGCCCAGGCGACATCGACGAGGCGCGCCGGTCCGGCGATGCGACCACGGATCGTCTCCAGATCGAGACCAAGCCTTTCGATAGCGGCAACCACGGCATCCTCATAGTCGCGGTGCGTGATGAACACCGCTGTCGGACCGGTGTCGGTCGAGCAGTAGACCGGCACACCCGACGAGCGCAGGTCGTTGCACATACGAAACAGTGCGATATTCTCCGGCTCCCACCCGATCAGTTTGTTTTCCAGGCTTCCCGACATGGTCACGCCGTGCAGTCGCATGCTATCCAGTTCCGCCCACTGTCCAAGGGTGCGCCAGTCACCAGCGCGTGCGGCAGCAATGCACGCCAGCGCCTCGTCGCGGCGACTCAGCATCCAGCAACGAAACAGCGCACTTTCAGGAGCGTCCCGGTGCGCCTGTTCAGTCTTCAAGCCGATGCGCGAGTCGATCGGCACAGTGATCAGGCGAACGTCATCGAGCTGACCAGCGTCATCAAGGCGCACGGCAAAACTTTCTTCGTGGGATATTCCAGGGTGGGACAACCAGATGGAGCACCCGCCAGCCGCGCTGCGGCATCCGGAACCCGCCAGCAATCGCGCCATGCAACTGACCAGGCGACGGTTAGCAGCCGCTGCAGCGCCGTACAGCGCGGCAATCGCCGCCAGCGCCAGCGCCGCCGACGCTGCAGCGCTCGATCCAAGCCCCTTCCCCATGCGCGTCCCGCGTGTGACATTGCGCGATGTCACGCGGGCGCACACCGTTGTGCCAGACGCTGCGCGGATCGTGTCGAGGCTCTGGCGCACCCGTTCGAGTTCACGACCGCGTGCAGGCTGCCCGTTGATCGTCGCACAATCGGCTGACAGGTCCGGGTCGAACTCGACCAGCGTCAGGGTGTGCCCGGCGTCATTGCACAGCGACACACTCGGCAGAAAGGCGATTCGATACTCCCAATCGCTCAAACCGTGGTACTTCAACACCCCCTGCATCGGATAGGCGAGCGCCGCTGCCGCACCACCTTCACGGGCAGCATCCGTAAGATCGGGATATTCCTCCCACGCCAGACCATGCGCCCGCAACGCCGCGCGCAGATCGCTATCGACAGCCGCCATGCGCTCGACCAGATCGGCATATGGATCGGGGATCGCAGTCGCCAACGCAATAACCCTTTCCGCGATGTGATGATACGCAGGCACGTACTATACCATACCCTCGTCTCTTCTTGCCACGTCGCTTGCTGTCGCGTATGATGGACGGGCTTGCAATCGCTTCTACGAGTCCCGGGGAGAACTGGCATGGATATCGGCATCACTGGTCTTGGACGCATGGGCGCGAATATGGCACGCCGGTGGCTGCGCGGCGGACATCGCGTTGTTGTTCACAACCGCAGCCGCGAACCGATCGACGATCTGGCGGCTGCCGGGGCAACCCCGGCATACACCCTGGAAGAACTGATCGCCGCGCTCGCGCCGCCGCGTGCAGTGTGGGTGATGCTTCCCGCTGGCGAAGTGACCGAACGCGCGATTGCTGCGCTGGCGAAACTCATGGCGCCAGGCGATACGATCGTGGACGCCGGAAATACGATGTACAAAGACGATCTGCGCCGCGCCGAGGAACTCAAAGCGCGCGGCATCCATTATGTCGATCAGGGAACGTCGGGCGGCATCTGGGGATTGGAACTCGGCTACTGCCTGATGGTCGGCGGCGACGCCGAGGTCGTCGCCCGGCTCGAGCCAGCATTCCGCACTCTGGCGCCGGAAGACGGTTACCTCCACTGTGGACCGGTTGGCAGCGGTCATTTCGTCAAAATGGTGCATAACGGCGTCGAATACGGCATGATGCAGGCATACGCCGAGGGATTCGAGATCATGCACGCCAAGACGGAGTTCAACCTCGATCTCCACAAGATCGCCGCTGTCTGGAACCATGGGAGCGTTGTGCGGTCGTGGTTGCTGGAGCTGGCGGAAGACGCCTTTCGGCAGGACTCGCGCCTCGAGAGCATTCAGGGATATGTGGAAGACAGCGGCGAAGGGCGCTGGACGATTCAGACCGCGATCGAACTCGATGTTCCCGCGCCAGTGATCACGCTGTCGCTCTTCGAGCGTTTTCACTCTCGAAAACCGGAGTCATTCGCTGCGAAAGTGCTTGCCGCATTGCGCAAAGGTTTTGGCGGTCATCCCGTCAGACCGGCGTGAAGACCGGGGTGAGAGGTCCGGGCATGAATTGGGGAACGTGGACGCACGCGGAATACCTGGATATCTGCGTGGCACGAGGGGCGAGGACAGGTTGGGACAGGTCTGAGACCTGCCCCAACGACAGGGCGCATTGGCGCCATTCCCTTTTCACCCTTCGACGGGCATCTCCGCAGCAGGCATCTCCTCAACTGGCGTTTCCACGGCCGGCGTCTCTGCCGGCGGCGATTCATCGGCGCTGTTGCGGCGCAGGCTCAGCCCCATACGCTGGCGCTGCTTATCGAGGCTGATAATCCGGGCTGTGATGATCTGCCCGGGCTGCAACAGATCGCGCGGCTGCGTCTGCGGATCGGCGTCGAGTTCGCTGGCATGGATCAGACCTTCGACCGCTTCCTCAATCTGCACAAACGCGCCAAATGGCGCGACGTTCGTCACCGGACCGCTCACGAGTTGTCCGAGCGAGTAGCGCTGGTCGATCGTATCCCACGGATTGGGTTGCAGACGGCGCAGACTGAGGCCAATGCGTTCGCGTTCGGCATCGATCTCCACCACCATAACCTTCACTTCCTGCCCTGGCGACAGCACTTCGCGCGGATGGTTGACACGCTGCCACGACAATTCGGAGATGTGCGCCAGACCGTCGGCGCCGCCCAGATCGATGAATGCGCCGAAGTTGGTCAGTTGATTGACGCGCCCGGTCAAAATATCGCCCGGCTGAAGTTCTGTCAGCAGACGCTGCTTCTGCGCCTTGCGCCACTCCTGCGTTGCGCTGCGCTCCGACAGCACCAGCCGATTGCGATCACGATCCACTTCGATCACCTTCAGCGGGATTGTCTGGCCGACCATGCGCTGCAATGCCTGCTGCCGTTCCTCGGCGGCGGTGCGCCCGTGGAGTTGTGCAACCTGTGAGGCTGGCACGAACCCGCGAATGCGATTGAACTGCACCAGCAAGCCGCCCTTGTTGTAGCCAATGACCTGGCCCTGCACAATACCGCCCTCGGCGCTCAGGCGGGCTGCCTCTTCCCAATCGCGTGCAACCTGCACCATCGTCAGCGACAACACCAGATCGCCCTGGCGATTCTCCGGGTCCTGAACGTACACCTGGATCTGGTCGCCCACCTTCAGGTTGTTCAATACCTCGTCGCCGATAGCGCGCACGTCGGCGATTGGAATGATCCCTTCGCGCTTGGTGCCAATCGAGACCAGAATACCGCTGTCTTCAATCTTCATGACCACGCCTTCACGCACCTCGCCGCGTTGCGGGCGCGCATAGTCGTAGTCGTCGAGCATCTGCGTCCAATCGAAATCTTCTGTTTCCTGGACGGCATTGTCGGGTACTGCCCTCATGCAGTGACCTCCAGACCATAGTAGATCAGCCATTGCCCGCCTGTGCGCAATGGCGCCAATAACGCCGCCTTCGTCAAGGCGGAAGGCGCTTCCGGGCATACACAGGCCTCATATGTCGCACCCACTGCGCGACATATGAGGCCAAACGCTGGCGTTGTCCTGGACGGCGCCCACGAAGGCTCCGCTCTGGCCTGCTCCTGAATGCCCGGTTGCTCCGGTCGAGGTGTGGGAGGTGAGCCTGTGCGGATTGTTCATTTACGAGAGGGCAAGTATACACGGCAGAAGCGCGGCTGTCAAGTTTGCATACTGCATCAGGTTGCTCTATACTGCCTGCACTGATATTCTCTTGTCTCAGCGTTGTGTTGTGAGTGTTCTGTTTTTATTTGTCGATGGCGTCGGGCTGGCATCAGTCGGGCATGACAATCCGCTTTCGGATGCGCCGACACCCACGATCAATGCCCTGCTCAAGGGCGCGTTGACCATTGAACGCGCCAGCGCTTCTTCCCATGCGCTCCTGCGTCCGCTCGACGCAACCATGGGCGTGGCAGGATTGCCGCAGAGCGGCACCGGTCAGACGGCGTTGCTGGCAGGCATCAACGCCGCCGCGCTTCATGGGCGTCATCAGCCGCACTTCCCGCCCATGGCGCTGCGGTCGATGCTGGTCGAGCGCAGCATCTTTCGCCGCCTTACCGAAGCAGGCAGGCGTGTGGCGTTCGCCAATGCGTTCGGTGTGCGGTATTGGGAAGCACTGGCAGCACGAAGGCTTCGTCGTTCGGCGAGCGTCATCGCTGCCGAAGGCGCAGGTGTGCGGTTTCGCAGCGATCACGACCTGCGTGCCGGCAGCGCATTAACGTGGGATATTACTGGCGAAACGATCCGCGCCAGTGGCGGCGACGCACCGGTGATTGCGGCGCAGGCCGCCGGGGGGCGTCTGGCGCGCCTGGCTGCCCGGTATGATCTGGTGTTCTTCGAGACGTTCCTGACCGATCTTGCCGGTCATGGGCGCCTGGCCCATCTTGCTGCGCCCGATCGACCGTTCCCCTCGATTGCGGAACAGGTCCATATGGCGATGGAGCAGGTCGATAGCATGATCGCGGGTGCGCTGGATGCAATGCGTCCCGGAGATACACTGGTGCTCACCAGCGACCACGGCAATATCGAAAGCCTGTCATCATCGACGCATACGCGCAATCCTGTACCACTGCTGGCCGTTGGTCCCGCTGCATCCCACTTTGCCCATCTTGTCAGTATTGTTCAGGTCGCCGATGCTGTTGTTGCTGCGGCACAGGAGTATGCTGCGTGAAACCGATCAAGCGTGTTGCGATTATCTTCAACCCTTATTCCGAAGAGTCGCTGCATATGTCCGGCGAAGTCGCCGAATGGCTCATCGCGCGTTCGATCCAGGTCTGGCGCGGCGTATCGCACGAGGGGCGCGCGCAGCATGCGGTCGATCACACCGACCTGGTGCTTGCGCTGGGAGGTGATGGCACGGTGCTGCGCGCCGCGCGCCTTGCCATTCCCAGCGGCGTTCCGGTGTTGCCCGTCGCACTGGGGCGGCTCAATTTCATGGCGGAACTGGAGCCATCCACCCTCTACCAGGGGCTTGAGGATATGCTTGCGGGTCACTTCTGGCTCGATTCGCGCACGCTGGTCGAGGCGACAGTGCAGCGCGCTGATGGCATTACCGTCTCGCCGATCCTGGCGCTCAATGAAATCATTGTTGCCCGCGGCGACATTAATCGCACGGTGTTTGTCGATGTCGAGATCTATGATGCGCGCCTGACAACCTATCACGCCGACGGGGTGATCGTTGCGAGCGCCACCGGATCGACGGCATATGCACTGGCCGCTGGCGGTCCCATTATCGACCCGCGCTCGACCGCCCTGGTGCTGGTGCCGGTGGCTGCACACCTGACGAATGTCCCGTCGCTGGTCTTGCACGAGGATGCTGTGGTAACCCTGACGTTGCAGAGCCGTCATCCGGCAGGCTTCTCCGCCGACGGGCACGAGCATATCGCGCTGCACGAAGGGGATCGCGTCATTGTCCGACGATCCCAGCGCTGTTGCACCTTTGCGCGCGTCTATCCGCAGAGCACCTTCTATGCGCGCATGATGCAACGCCTGCGACGGGAATGAGAGCCGTGAAATGTTGAATACGCGAGGGAGGGGGGCGAGGCAAGAGAGAGGGGCGCACGATAACGCGCCCGACGGCGCCGGGTGCAGGCAGGGTCACGCGGCAGTGCGCCCCCGCAGCACGCCGGGACGCGCCGTGAGCGTAATATGAAGGCAACAGGCAAAAGTACAAGGTGACAGGTGGCGAGCGCGACGATGAAAACCCACCTCCGATCTCTACTCCGCCACCCTCGCCATCTTCGTGATCACTGCACCTTCAAGGTGTCGCAGGTGCTGGATCATGTTGATCGGCGCCAGCAGGGTAGCCCGATCACCATTCTGAAGGCGCAGATCGAGATCGGGCAGCAGAATGGATCGACCATCGCGCCGGACTTCGAGCACCAGCGTGATGTAGCGCTCGCGCAGATCGTCGATGCGTATGTTGACAAACGGATGTTTATCGGATAGATGCGCTTCCTCGGTTGCAAAAATCCGATCGCCGACAAAAAATGCCTGGTTGATGTCGCCTGCCAGCGCTGCCGCCGCCATCGTTGGACCTGCCAGCGCCGAGGTGCTGTACGTGGTATGAATGCCAAACATCTCTGCCAGCCGTTCCGCCAGCGCGTCGCTGAATGTGCGCAGCACAATATGCACATCCGGCCGATGGCGCCGCGCCGTCAGCGCGATCTGCACATTCTGCAGGTCATCGGAGGTTAGCGCCGCAACGGAGTATGCCTCGTCGAGACCGGCGCGGCACAGCACCTCGAGGTTGCGCGCGTCGCCGATCACGTCGGTGACGTCATCGAGTTGCCTGATCTGCTGAACAAACTCCGGGCGATCATTAGTCCCCAGACGCACAACGACGATCCGTGGCCGCGATCTCAGGCTGTGCAACTGTTTGACGACCCGAAGCCCGATCTTCCCCAGGCCACAGACTATGACCGTGTTATACCGCTCGGTCGGTCGCACCGGACGTTCGGTTTTGAGAAACGCCACCTTGCTCAATGGCACATTGCGTTGCCGCATATCTTCGAGGCGTTCGAGCGTTCCGATCACGGTGATCCGATCACCGGCGCTCAACTGGCTGAGCGGCTGGTAGCGCATGATGCGCCCTTCTTGATTGACCTGATGCAGAATGCGCACATACGTCTCTTCTTCGATTGCGCGAACAAAGCCGGAAAGCTTGCTCTCGCGCTGGACGACGATCTGCGCAACGCCTAACTGCGTCTCCCCAACCATCAGCGCATAGTCAATTTCGCGGCTGACTGCGGCTGCGGCGCAGGTTGGCGCGGCGATCGCCGAGGCGCTGAAGGCGCTGTTGGGTCCAAGTGCGCGTTCGAGGTTCCGATCCAGCTCCTCGTTGAACACCCGCAGCACCACGCGGATATCAGGGCGAACCCCACGCGCCCCCAGCGCAATTTCGACATTCAGCAGATCATCGTTGATGGCAGCGACAACCGCACGCGCCTGCATAATTCCTGCCTGCTGCAGAATGGTCGCTTCGCGCGCATCTCCGAGAACGACAGGCACGCCAAGGTTGAGCACACGCGGTACGAACTCGCTGTCCCAATCGCGTTCGACGACGACCGTTTCATAGCCGGCAGTGTGCAACTGTGTCACAATACGCAACCCGACACGTCCAAGCCCGCAGATGATGATATGGTCGCGGTACGTCGAAGCCAGCGCCACCTGCCAGGCTTCGCGGCGGCTCCCCTTATCGAGCAGCAGACGTCCGAAGTTCAGAACGCTCTGGAAGATCAGCGCCAGACCAAGAAACGGCGTCAAGAAGAAGATCAGTTCACCAGCCAGATCACCGCGTGGAAAATCCAGATCACTCTGGAGGGTCATCAATGTGAGCGTCTCGTAGAGCGCTTCAGGCAGTCCTTGCGGACGGGGGGACCCGGGCGTTTCGGGGTAGAAAAAGGCGAGGTAGGTCGAGGTAATGCCTGCGAGAAAAACAAACGCAACCAACACCAACCACGACTCGCGGAGAAGCAGTCGGAAATCGTACAGGTTGGCGCGCACCAGACGATTGATCTGGCGCAGTGGACTGGTGCGCGTCGCCCGAGAAGATGGGTTCATTCCTGTGATTCGAGAAGTTCCCTGAGCAATGCGTCGTCCTGCGCTGAACGGGTTGCCAGCCGTTCGGACAACAATTTCTGGAGCAGCGCCTGATTGCTCAGGTGTGCGATTCCTGCCGCGCTCGTCGCCAGGGCGCGTCGGCCTGCTGGCAGCATACCCAGAGCAATTCCTGCACCTATGAGTAGTATACCAGATGACACCCACAACCAGGCGACATCGGCTGCATCATTGGTACGCGGCAGGCGGCGCGGCGCTTCGACTGGCGCCTCGACCGCCGGTTCGGCGGCTTTGATGTCGGGCACAGGCAATGCCACGCGCAGGTGCTGAATGACCGGCGTTTCCGGTTCGACGACAACCGTTGCCGGTCCATCAACAACGGCGCCCTGCTCTGGCGCTGGTGACACATTGACCAGATACGTCCCCGGCGACACCCAGATGCCGTAGTTGCCATCCCTGTCGGTAATGACGACATTATCGCCAACCCGAACGGGCATGCCGGGAACCGGGGCGCTGCTGACGATATCGATCACTGTGCCGCCGATGTGGCCGGGGATCGCCGAGCGATCTGGCGCTGATGATCCGCCGCCACTCTGTTCAGTGAACTGAACCGCAGGTCGCGGTGAAGGGGCGGGTACGGGATCTTGCTGCGCAAGCGCTGCATCCGGCAGCACGGCGCCGATCCCGATCATCAGGAGCAGCACACCACAGATCAGGAATGAGAGTGAGAGATGTTGATGACGCATAATATACCCCTGTTCAGCATATGGCATGGCGCCGCGATCCGACCCCCTTTGGGCGCGGCGGCGCCGCGATCCGACCCCCTTTGGGCGCGGCAGCGCCGCGATCCGACCCCCTTTG
>ERZ1685331.60-NODE-60-length-35663-cov-21.340176_pt1 | contig 35663 bp, 28 predicted proteins | sample MGYA00580194_ERZ1685331 | MGnify/ENA primary metagenome ERZ1685331 (study PRJEB41501, sample SAMN08275520) | hot springs metagenome | biome: alkaline hot spring; material: microbial mat | place: Russia: Ush-Beldyr | collected 2015-07 | depth 0.5 m m ...
CGCGTGAGCGTTCTGATATATCCCACCGCGATAGGCACCACCACAGCCACTCTTCACCTCACACCCCCGCAGATTAGCGCTGAGCGCGCCCCCGCCGCGCGCGATTACCTGGTCATCACTCGCCCTGATGTGATCGAACAGATCCATACGTCGTTCATGGAAGCGGGTGCAGATGTGCTCGAAACCTGCACCTTCCAGTCGACCCGCCCGCGCCTGGAGGAATGGGGGCTCGCCGATCAGACGCACGCCATCAATGTCGCGGCTGCACGCCTGGCGCGGCGCGTCGCCGATGCGTTCGAGGCGCGCGACGGCAGGCCGCGCTATGTGGCAGGTTCGATGGGTCCCACCGGCAAACTCCCCTCGTCCGACGATCCGGCGCTTTCCGATATAACGTTCGATCAGTTGTCCGATATTTTCTATGAACAGGCGGTGGCGCTGATCGAAGGCGGGGTCGACGTGTTGCTGGTCGAAACGAGCGTTGATATTCTCGAAGTGAAAGCGGCGCTCGACGGCATTCGACGCGCCAAAGCCGCCCTCAATCGCCTGGATGTTGCAGTGCAGGCGCAGGTGTTCCTCGATCTCTCCGGCAAGATGCTCCTCGGCACCGAAGTGCCTGCAATCATCGCCACCCTTGAGGCCATGCCGGTCGATGTGATCGGGCTGAACTGCTCGACCGGTCCTGAGCATATGCGCGAGGCGATCCGGTACATGACCCGCCACTCGCGCAAACCGATCTCATGCATCCCCAACGCCGGTCTGCCGATCGAGGTCAACGGCGAGACCGTCTACCCGATGGAGCCAGAACCGTTTGCGCGCATTCTGGGGGAGTATGTCCACGAATATGGCGTTGCAGTCGTCGGTGGGTGCTGTGGCACGCGCCCGGCGCACATTCGCCGCCTGCGCGAGGTGGTCGGCGATGCAACGCCGCCGAGAGTCCGCGAGATCGAGTACATTCCGAGCGTTTCGTCAGGAGTGCGCGCTGCGGCGCTGCGGCAGGAAGGCACGCTGACGATCATCGGCGAACGGGTCAACACCCTCGGTTCGCGCAAGGTCAAGCGCCTGCTGTTGAACGACGACTACGACGGCGTGCTCGAAGTGGCGCGCGAACAGGTCGACTCAGGCGCGCATCTGCTCGATGTGTGCGTGGCGATGACCGAGCGCTCCGACGAGCGCGAGATGATGGTCAAACTGGTCAAGAAACTGACGATGAACGTCGAATTGCCGCTGGTGATCGACACGACCGAAGCCGATGCGCTCGAAGCGGCGCTGGCGATCTACCCCGGTCGCGCCGTGGTCAACTCGGTGTCGCTCGAAGGCGGACGCGGCGATAAGATCGACCGTACCATGCCGCTGGTGGCGCGCTATGGCGCGGCAACCGTCGCTATGACGATCGACGAAGAGGGCATGGCGCACACCGCCGAACGCAAACTGGCAATTGCACAGCGGATTGCGCAGATCGCGCAGGAGGAGTATGGCGTGCCAGCCGAAGCGCTGATCTTCGATGTGCTCACCTTCCCAATCACCACCGGTCAGTCAGAACTGCGCCGCGCCGCCATCGAAACGATCGAGGGCATTCGCCTGGTGAAACGGCATATCCCTGGCTGCTTCACGACTCTCGGCGTCAGCAACCTGAGTTTCGGCGTCGCACCCCACGCACGCGCTACGCTCAACTCGGTGTTTCTCAAGCACGCCGTCGATGCCGGTCTCGATACGGCGATCATCAACCCGGCGCATGTGACGCCATACGCAGAGATCCCACCAGAGCACATCAAGGTCTGCGAGGACTTAATCTTCGACCGCGACGATCAGGCGCTGGCGCGCTTCATCCAATTCTTCGAGGAGCACGCGGCAGACGCAAAAGCCGAACGCGCCGACCCGACCGAAGGCATGACCACAGCGCAACGCATCCACTGGAAGATTGTGCACCGCAAGAAGGAGGGCATCGAAGCGGATATCGATCGGGTGATCGCTGAGCGAATCTACGACATGGAGGCGCGTGCAGACAATCGAGTGAGCAATCCCGATCTGCGTTCGCGGGAGTCGCTCTGTGCGTCACCCTTCTGCAACGCTGCTGCCGTCGATGTGCTGAACACCGTCCTGCTGCCAGCAATGAAAGAAGTCGGCGACCTGTTCGGCGCCGGGCAACTGATCCTGCCCTTCGTGTTGCAGAGCGCTGAAGTGATGAAACGCGCCGTCGCGCACCTGGAACAGTACCTGGAAAAACTCGAAGGCGTCACCAAAGGCAGAATCGTGCTGGCGACGGTCTACGGCGATGTCCACGACATTGGCAAGAACCTGGTGCATACCATTCTCGCTAACAATGGGTACACCGTCTACGATCTCGGCAAGCAGGTGCCGATCAACACGATTATCGAGAAGGCGGTCGAGGTCAACGCCGACGCGATCGGGCTATCGGCGCTGCTGGTGAGCACCTCGAAGCAGATGCCGCTCTGCGTGCAGGAACTTTACCGGCGCGGTCTCAAGTTCCCGGTGCTGGTCGGCGGTGCAGCGATTAATAAGCAGTATGGACAGCGCATCCTGTTCGTCGATGACCATACCCCCTACGAGCCAGGCGTTTTCTATTGCAAGGACGCATTCGAGGGTCTTGAGACGGTCGATGCCCTGGCAGATCCGGCAACACGCGAGGCGTTCATTGAGCGCACGAAGGCGGAAGCCGCCGAAGCGCTCGGCAAGAAGCAGCGCGGTCGCGTGGCGCTGGCGGAACTCGGACGCGCGACGTTGAGCGACACCGCGAAGGTGCGCTCGGCGGTACGCACCGGTGTTCCAATCCCCACGCCGCCGTTCTGGGGCGCAAAAGTCGTTCGCCGCATCAAACTGGCGGATGTGATCGAATGCCTGGACCGCAACGCGCTGTACCGCCTGCAATGGGGCGCGAAGAACGCCAAAGGCGAGGAATGGGAGCGCCTGAAAGCCGAGTTCGATGCAAAAGTGCGCGACCTGGTGCGCGAGGCGGAACGCGACGGCTGGCTTGAACCGCAGGTGGTGTACGGCTACTACCCCTGCCAGAGCGAGGGACACGACGTAATCGTCTACGACCCGTCTTCGATATTGCACGGTGCGCAGCCGCGCGAATTGACGCGCTTCGTCTTCCCGCGCCAGCCGGAGCGCGAGCGTCTCTGCCTTGCCGACTACTTCCGCTCGCGCGAGAGCGGTGAGTACGATGTGGTGGCGCTGCAGATCGTCACAATGGGGCGCAAGGTCGATGACCTGACCGAGGCGCTGCAACACGCTGGCGACTACTCGCGCGCTTACTTCATTCATGGGTTGGGTGTGTCGCTGGCAGAGGCGCTCGCCGAGTACACGAACCGTCTCATCCGCCAGCACCTGGGGCTGAAAGGAACGCAGGGCAAACGCTACTCGTGGGGCTACCCCGCCTGCCCGGATCTCGAAGAGCACGAGAAGTTGTTCCGTGTGCTGCCAGCCGATCAGATCGGCGTCTCGCTGACCAACGCCTGGCAACTGGTGCCGGAGCAGAGCACGGCAGCCATCGTCATCCATCATCCGGAGGCGAAATACTTCTCGATCGGCTCCGCCCGCGAGCGCGCCGAAGAAGATGTTGCAGAAACCCTATCAATTTGACAGGTACGCCCGGTGCGGCTATCCTTGCGTAAGATTTTGTGCAGACGAGCAACCTGCTCGACACGTTGCAACATCTTCGAGGAACTGCCATGCATCAGGATGCCTGGACGCCATTGATGGGGCCGCGGCTCGCCCCAGATGAACATCTGACCTTTACGACCGCCGGGAACACGCACAACGCTTTTGTGCTCTGGTTTGCTCAAGGATTGTGCGCGGCATTGGAACGCCACGGCCATGCGTTCATCGCCGCCGATGCGTCGGGTGGCGACGAAACGATCGAGTCGCCGCCAGCGCGCCTGGTGCTGAACCTGTGCGACATCGACCGGCCACGCCCGATCCATCGTCGTGGGCAGGGAACGTTCGTTGTGACGATTGTCGAGGGCGAAGCGGATCAGCAGGATGTCATGAAGGCGGCTTATCCGCTCATCTTGCGCTCGCTGGCAAACATGGTCATCTACAATACGCGCGTTGATGGCGTGCTCGAGAGCCATTTCGTCACTATCGAACAAGGGCACTATACCGTGCGACTTGATGGCGACGAGCACGTATTCTTCGATCAGATCTACCGGCGCATTCAACCGCTGGCATGCAGCCATCTGGTGATCAACAATAAGTTCACACCCGATCTGCCGGATCATCTCTGGAACGGTGATGACGCCACCCGTCAGATCAGTTGGGCGGGCAGGAAACTCGACGGCATGGGGTTGCTCCCGGCGGCCATCCCGATTCAGGAGTATCTGTCGGAGCGTGAACTGCGCCACGTCAAGCGGCTATATGGCATCGGCGGTCTCAGTTATGGCAACCTGAGCGCCCGCGCGCTGCACAACCCGGAGTATTTCTGGATGTCGGCGTCGGGAGTGGATAAGAGCCGCCTCGACATCGTCGGGCGCGATATTCTCCTGGTGACAGGGTACGACCCGGAGAACCTGCAGATCAATCTGAGCGTTCCGCCGCATATCGAGCCGCGCCGCGTGTCGGTCGACGCCATCGAGCACTACATGATCTATCGCGAGCATCCGCAGGTTCAGGCGATCATCCACATCCATGCCTGGTGGCGCGACCCTATTCCGTCAACGCAGGTGAACTACCCGTGCGGCACCTACGAACTGGCGGCTGAGGTGGCGGAACTGGTGCGCCGGGCGCCCGATCCGTCGCGCGCAGTCATTGGTTTGAAGAACCACGGATTGACCATCACTGGCCATTCGATCCCGGAGATCTTCGAGCGCATCGATGGGATGATCGTCCCGCAGGTGCCAATGTCGTAATCACACCGCCGGTTGTGTGATTGCAGCATGTACAGGCATTCTCACGACGCCTGACCTGACGTCCGGCGCTGGCTTCGACAGGCTCAGCCAACTGTTCGCCAGGACAGGCGGTTGCGGCATGCTGAATGCCAGCGCATGGCGTTGGCTTCGGCAGGCTCAGCCAACGCCGAACGCACAACGGGCGCCAGGGAGTTCGCGTAGCGTGAGAAACGCTCTAGAAATGGGTAGAGGATGATGCTCGAAGGAAAGAACGCTGTCGTCACCGGCGGCGCTGGTGCGCTTGGTGGCGCCGTCGTTCAGGCGTTGCTCGACGCTGGTGCGACGGTATGGGTTCCATATGTTGCCGCAGACGACCTCGACCGCCTGCGGCAGCGACTTACCCTGCCAGACGGCGCCCCGCTGGACGGCGCGCCGCTCGATCTGACCGATGAAGCGGCGGTGCATCAGGCGTATGGTCAGGTCGCCAGCACGTATGGCGGCATCGACATTCTGGTCAATATCGCCGGAGGATTCGCAGGCGGCGAACCGGTGCATCGCACCCCCTGGTCGCTCTGGCAGCAGCAACTGGACATCAATCTCAAGACTGCGGTCATTTCCTGCGCAGCAGCCGTGCCGCACATGCTGACGCGCGGCGGCGCGATTGTCAACGTCAGCAGCCGCACCGCAACTCAAAACGCCAGAAATGTGGCAGCATATGGCGCCGCCAAACGCGCGGTGCTGCAACTGACCGAGGCGCTTGCCGCCGAACTGCGCGACTCCAACATTACCGCCAATGCCATTCTGCCCAGCGTGATCGACACGCCAGCCAATCGCGCCGCTGACCCGAAGGCCGATCACAGCCGCTGGGTCGCGCCAGAAGCGATTGCGCGCGTCGTCCTGTTCCTCGTCGGTCCCGACGCGCGCATTATCAGTGGGGCGGCCATCCCGGTGTACGGCAGGGCATGATGTGAATAGGACACGGATATACATGGGGGCAACGGATCAGCACGGATTGAGATAAAATATCCGTAAATATCCGTCGCACCCGTGCCGATCCGTGTCCTGGCTCCAACGCTATCGCAACCGGGCAACCGCTGTGACGATCAGCAGCGTCACCCACAACCCGATCAGCAACAGTTGTAGAAAGGCGCCGTTCAACAGGGCAATCACACCAAACCCGAGGAGTGGCAGCGCGCCGAGGCCCAGACCAATACCGACCGATGCCTGCATTGCTCTGCCGCGTTTGCGCGTCAACTGTTCAACAATCCGCGTCGTCAGCGCGCCGGTGAGCGGTCCTGCCATCATTGCCAGGAACAATCCCAGAAACGGCACACCGCCAAGCACAACGACCAGCACCGAACCGATCAGTGCCGCAAAGAAACCAGTGACGCCGCCGATCAGCATATGCGACAGGTCTGCCTGATAGTGCGGCGGACGGCGCGCTTTGCGGCACTCCGGGCACAGTTGCCCGACGGGGGTCATCTGCGCGCACGAACCGCAGATCGGGCGATTGCACTGAACGCAGCGTAATCCGGTCTCGCGGTCGGGGTGGGCATAGCAGTGGGTGATCTCGACCACTGGCTTTGGCGGTTCCGGAGCAGAGAGCAATGGTGAGGCATCGCCGCTCGCCTGCCGTTCCTGGCGGCGATGCGATGGCGCAATCTGCAACCCCTCAGCCAGCAACTTCTCGACATACGCCAGGCTGGCGGCGGCTTCGGCATTGGCCGGATCGAGCGCCAGCGCACGCTGGAGATAATCGCGTTTCTCGGCGAGGATCGGAACCACACTGCTCAGACCGATCCAGGCATCGACATTCTCGCCGTCGAGTTCGGTAGCGCGACGAAATCGCGCGCGTGCAGTAAAAGTATCGCCTGCCAGTGCGGCGGCGCGCCCTTCAGTTATCAGTTGCTGCACTTCAGTGGCGGTCGATTTGGTCATGAGTTCCCCGGTCGCCTGCATGGTATGCTCTTTCTTTATGAATTATACTCTGGAAGTTGATGTCGACATTCGATGCCGATTTGACTCCTCTGAAAGCCTCAACTCTTTCCCAACCGCTCGTCTTTTTGCCTGTTTTGCCAGAACTATCACATTGCTTATAATACGTGCGCTTCAACCGTTGTGATGCATCGCCGAGATAAGGATTGGGTGAGGAAAACGTCGTCACTATGCGTCGTACCGATATTCGTGTGTCGTGCTGGTTCGTCTGGTTTGGAGTCATCGTCGTCCTGCTCACCGCATGCGCATCGGCGGCAACCAATCCACTGTCCCAGCCCGGTCTGGGTGAGGCGCGCCCCACAACGGCAGTTTAGCCGCCGTTGAACACTACGCCAGCATCACAGGCGCCGACGGATATGCCAGACCCTGCCATGCCACAACCACGCTTTCTCCACACATCTGCGCTGCAATTCGGCGTGGTAGCGCACCTGTACTACACCGATCGCAGCCGGGTGCTGATGCTGACGAAGATCGCCGGCTTCGACTGGGTGCGGCAGCAGGTGCACTGGAAAGATATCGAGGCGGCGCCAGGCGTCTATTACTGGGATGAATTGGACAATATCGTCGCCGACGTATCCGCCAGCGACCTGAAACTGCTGGTGAACGTCGTCCAATCGCCGTCGTTCTATCCGCCGGGGAATGGCGGCAAGCCACGCGATCCGAGGGTCATGGGGAATTTTGTGGCGGCAATGGTGGAACGATATGGCGACCGCATTGCTGCTATCGAGATCTGGAACGAGCCAAACCTGGCAGTCGAGAATGGGGGGCGCGTCACACCCGAGGATCCCGGACGGTACGTCGAAATCCTGGCGGAGTGCTATCGCCGCATCAAGGCGATCAACCCCAATATCTACGTCCTGGCGGCGGCGCCAGCATCGACCGGCGTGTTCGATCCAGAGCGCGCCATTCCCGACATTGAGTATCTGCGGGCAATGTACACCTACAAAGACGGCATGATCCGCGACTACTTCGATGCGCAGGCGGTGCATCCCGGCGGCGCGGCAAATTCTCCCGACTGGCTCTACCCCGAGACTCCCGGCAATCGTCCGGGTTGGAACGACCATCCGACCCATTACTTCCGCCACGTCGAGAACGTGCGTGCGTTGATGGTTGAGCACGGTCTTAGCGACCGTCAGATCTGGATCACCGAGTACGGATGGGCGACGCCAAACACTACACCGGGGTTCGAGTTTGGCAACCTGATGACGTTCGAGGATCAGGCGAACTACATTGTCCGGGCGATCACACGGGTGTATGAGCAGTATCGTGATGCGGAAGGACGTCCGTGGGTCGGGGCGATGTTTTTGTGGAATATGAACTTCGCAGTCCTGTGGGGCGCACAGGGCAATCCGAACCACGAGCAGGCATCGTTTGGGCTGCTGAATCCCGACTGGAGTCCGCGTCCAGCGTTCATTGCGCTTCAGGGGTTGCATCAACGTCTGAAAGCGGCGCAGGAACAGTCGCCCTGATCGTGTGTCGCAGCAGGGCACGCTGGATCGCGCCATACAGTTCAGTCATCTGGTACGGTTTTTGCAGGAAGCCTTCGATCGTCATATCTGCAAGTCGATCTAGAATATCACGCTGGCTATACCCGCTCACAACCACGACCGCCACCTGAGGAGCAAGCGCGCGCAGCGCGCGCAGCGTGGCCGGTCCATCCGGGCTGCCGAGATTGGCATCGAGCAGGATGCATACGATTTCCATCGCGTGTTCTTTCAACGTCTGCACTGCCGCTTCACCATCAGCAACCGCGATGGCGCGAAAACCGAGGTGAATGAGCAGACGCGCCGTAACATCGCGCACATCGGCTTCGTCGTCCACGACAAGAATCGTTGCGCGATCAGGAGTCGCCGGCGACTCCTGATCGGGGGAAGGGGCGTGCTTCTCCTCGATTGGTGATGGCGGGAAGAGGACGCTAATCGTTGTGCCGCGACCGGGTGCGCTGTCGACGATGATTCCTCCGTGATGGTCGCGCACAATGCCCAGCACTGCCGACATGCCCAGACCGCGCCCCGTTGTCTTGGTGGTGAAGAAAGGGTCGAACATGCGGCGCTGAGTCTCCTCATCCATGCCGCATCCCGTGTCGGCAACTTCCAGCACAACGTAATCGCCCGGCGGCAACCGGCTGTCGATGAGGTTCCTCGCCAGCAATACCTCATCACAACAGCGCGTGCTGGCGCTCAGGCGGACGGTTCCGCCATCTGGCGGAAGCGCTTCAACCGCATTGAGGATCAGATTGAGCACGATCTGCTGAATCTGCGAAAGATTCGCCTGGAACGTCGGGAGACGCGGGTCGAGATGCAATTCGAGGCGCGTCTGCCCGCTAACCGATACGCGCAGCATATCCGCCATTTCCTCGACGATCCCGGTGAGATTGATCTCGGTGCGCTGATGGCTTCCCCTTCCGGCATACGCCAGCAGTTGTTGCGTCAATCCGGCGGCGTGGCGGGTCGCCAGCATAGCGTTGCGCACGTACTGGTAGGCCGCAGATGCTCTGGCGAGCATCATCGAAGCCAGGTCGAGGTTGCCCATAATCGCCATTAATACATTGTTGAAATCGTGGGCGACTCCGCCTGCCAGCAATCCCAGACTTTCCAGTTTTTGGGTTTGTTGCAGCCGGCGTTCGATGTCGAGTCGCTCGGCTTCAGCGCGTTTCTGCTCGGTGACATCGAGAATATAACCAAGAAAACAGACCGGTTTACTCTGATCGTTATAAACAACAGTTGTGTAATCATGAACCACGCGATACTCACCATCAGCGCGTCGCAAGCGGTACTTCTGGCGATAGCAGTTCTCCTTCTGGCGAAGATAGGTGACGACTTCGTTGTGGACGCGCTGACGGTCATCGGGATGAATCAGCGACAGATAGATTAACCCGTCCCTGGTGAATGCTTCGGGAGCATACCCGAATTGTTCCTGTACATTCGGCGACACATAGGACACAGGACAATCTTCGCGCGCTTCCCAGCGAAAGACGACGGTCGGTCCGTTCATGAACAGGCGACGTTCATCACGCAGCGCCGCTTCGCTTGCGGCAAGCGCCTGTTGTACGCGCCACTGGTCGGTCACATCACGCACCGCCAGCATACATCCTCTCTGCCACCCGCGACGGTCATACAGGAGAGTGCAGCGAGCATCGAGCATCTGCGAGCCGCGTTCTACACGGATTGATTCATTCTTTCGAGTGCTGGTGCAATAGGACACGAGTGCGGGCCACTGCTGGAGCGCGGTCTGCACCGGTTGCCCGACGGGGTTCAAAAGATCGAGCAGACGACGCGCCGCCGGGTTGCAGTCGATAATTGTTCCCTGTGCATCGAAGACCAGCACCCCGTCGCTCGATTGTTCAAACAGTTGAGAATAGGCGATCGGGCGCGTTTCGAGACGCCTGGGACGTAAGATCGCCAGATAAAAGAAGGTTCCGTTTATCGTAAGGAGAACAGGGGTGATGTCGAAGACACCTTTGAATTGCTCACTCACATAAAACGCCAGGCTGATGACGGTCATGCAGAGCAGGGAGCCGATCAGCAGCACAATCTGTGTGCGGTGCAGTTGCAGCACGCTTCTCCAGAAGCGTATCAGCAGCCAGACGCCAGCGAGGACGAGCGCGTATGAGTAGAACACGTTCAGCCAGTACCACGGACCGTACTCAAAGATCAGGCGGGGCAACACCTCCGACGGCTTTACGCTGATGCGCCGATAGAACAGTCCATGCCAGTCGTTGGTCACATTGACTATCAGGGTCAAAAGTGGAAATATCGCCAGCGCAACCGCCTGGCGCTTCGTCAGATGAGCAACGCGATCGGTGTAGATCAGCGCAAACCAGAGCCAGCACGCTGGCACGCTGACAATACCCAGGTACTTAATCCGCAATGCAACCATAGCAAGGTCGGGAGACAGGGCATTGATCTGGAAGAAATATCCCCACGACCAGATAGCGCCGGCAAGCATGACCAGCGCAAACGCGACATTGCCGCTGACCTCGCGGTGCTGCATCATGACAAGCGCTACTACAGTTGCCGCACTGCCGCTGATCACCAGAGCCCAGGAGGTAAGCACAATCTCCATACTGTCGCTCACTGCCAGATTGGGATGAACAAAGCAGGGATGCCTGGCGTTTATTGCCGACTAAAAAACGGCGCTTTCCAGAGCGGAGCGCAGCGCCGGGCATAGTATGGAACACAAAGCAGTCGATCTACTGCATCAGGTCGGTCAACTTCGTGAATGACAGGATTGTTGCTTGTGGCGCAATGCCTGTTATTCAAATCTTACCATAATTTGACCATGCGCCAGCCAGTTCAATCGCCGCTAACCTCTCGGGGGCGTCCACCACTACCGCCCCTACCTGGCGGGCGTCCACCACTACCGCCCCTACCCAAAGGCGCACACCAGCGCCCCTACCCGGCGGGCGCCTACCAGGGGCGCCCCTACCTGGCGGGCGTCCACCACTACCGCCCCTACCCGGCGGGCGCCTACCAGGGGCGCCCCTACCCGGCGGGCGTCCGGATTCGCACCTCTGCGCGACGTGTCACCTGCAACCTTCCTACCTTCAACCTTCGACCGGCAACGCCTGTAACCGGCGATAGGCAGCATCGACTGCGTGTTCCCACGTCCACCGGCGGGCGTCGGTGGCGGCGCGAAGCCCTTTACGACGGCGCTCTTCAGGATGCTGCACAACGTGACGCAGGAGGTCCACCAGCGCATCGGCGTCTGGCTCCGCCCATCGCGCACCAATACCGTAAGCGCCGCCAGCATCGGCGGGTGTGAGATCGCAAATGGGGAGCGGATACCCGTTGTCGTGGGTGAGGAACGTCGTCGGTCCGCTCCAGGCGGTAGCAATCGCAGGAATGCCGCACGCCATCGCTTCGAGGATCGGCATGCCCCAACCCTCGCCGCGCGTTGGCAACACGAAGCAGTCGGCGCTGCGATAGAGTTCCGCCATGCGCCGCGCATCGAGCGAGCGGTTGTAGAGGAGCACGACCGGCGGCGATGGTGATGGCAGCAGCGCCGCCAGTTCACGCGCCGGATTCTCGCCCGGAGCGCGACAGTCGATCTTCAACACCAGCACAACCGGATCTTCCGCACGAAAAGCCCGGCGATAGGCGCGCAGCAGAATATCCCATCCTTTGCGTGGTCCCCACTCGAAGACCGAGAGCAACACCGCGCGGTCGGTCAGATGAGTGCGTGGCTTTCCTGGCGCAAAGCGCTCCGGGTCCACACCGAGCGGCACGACATAGATCGGACGGGTGACGCCGCTTGCCGCAAAAACGTCGACGCTCCAGGCGGTTGGAGTCCAGATTTCGTCCATCTGATTGGCCTGCTGCACCCATTCCTGCGGCAGACGATCAAATTCGAGCATGGTAAAGCCGATGCGGTAGCGCCCACTGTTTTTCGAGAAGCGATCTCCCGGCGCATACACGACCTGTGGCGCATCCAGACGCACCGGCGCGCGCTGCAACTCGGCAATGCGCGGGTGGATGCTCCCCATCATCACCTGCTCATCGCGGTCGGCGCCGTACAGGTAGAGCGGGCGAATCGCCACGCCGCGCGCATCGAGCCCCAGGACGAATGCCAGGGAAGAGCCGCTGTAGCCGGTGAGTGATGCAAATGAGGAGTGCCAGACAAGTTCCATGTGAGAGCCGAGAACTATGAACCGAGAACTATGAACCGAGAACTATGAACCGAGAACCAGATCAAAGTATACCCCGGTTTTGCGTGTGCTATAATGCAGCGGATTTATCACGCCATACGAGGGTAGTGGGTTTGGCTGCTCCGAAAGCAACACGCGCTCCGATTGCCTGGTCTGGCGCGTTGATCAATCTACGTCGCTGGCAGCCTGGTCTGCCGCTGATCCTTGCGGCGCTCAGCGTTCTTGTGGCGTTGATGGCCGCATATTCCGTTCAGCCGTTCGTCGCCGTTGACGTTGGCGCGCCTTTCGATTATCCGTACATTCGCGGCATGCATGCGCGCGAATTCACTGCGCAGACGGAGGTTGCCGAGGTACAGGCGTTGCCTGGCGCACAAGAAGCGGTCATTGAACAGTCGTTCGACAATGATGGATACATGGCAACGCTCACCCTGGACGACTGGCAGCCCAATGTGCTGCATCCCCGCCGGTTGATTGCCGTGTATGCGAATGATCGACGGATCAACACGCTCGATGATCGCGGCGGCAATCGTCGTTTCCGCGTGCTGATTCCGGAAGACATCGATCTGTCCGGCGGCGTGCGTCTGCGCATCGAGTCGATCCCGGACCGGTCCCTTGAGACTCCCCCGGTGAGCCTGGTCAGCGCCGAAGTCGCCAGAGCGCAGACATACCGCTGGACAAGCGAGCGCGCCACGATAACATTTCCAGCATTGGGAAATGGCGACTGGCGAGTAGAGTTGCAGGCGCTCGTCGCTCACCCGGATGGCAGTCCTGTCAATGCGCGTGTCTTCGCCAATGGCGAGTTGATTGCCAGCCTGCCGGAAATGCCCGGTATGCGCCGGTATCAGTTGATGGCGCCGTCGCGCGCCCTCGATAACGGCGACCTGACTCTGGAAATGACGGCCAATCCGTACCGCGATCCGCGCCCACTGGGGGTATCGCTAGGGCGTGTGACGGTAACGCCGCTCAGCAATGCGCTACCGGTTGCAATGCCGCCATGGAGCGCCCTTGTGCCCACTCTCACGGTCGTGTTGAGTGTATACGGCGCGCTCCGTTTCTCGCGCGTTCCGGCGTGGGGCGCGTGTGGCGCTGCCGTGGCAGTTGCGCTTCTAGGGGCATGGGCGCTGATGGCGTATCGCTATCCGACAGGGTTGTTTCTGGAACCGCTGGCATGGTTCGTGCTCTTCACCCTGGCGTTGACGCCGCTGGTTGATCGCGGCACGGCCTGGATCTTCCGCAAACTCGATGCGCCGCTCGATCCTGGTTTGCGCTCCTTGCTTCTCGTCATCTTTCTTGTCGGTCTCTGGATAAAGGGTGGCGGGTTGCTTTTTCCATATATGCGAGCTATCGATGTTGGCTGGCACATGGATCGGGTGCGCTGGATTCTCGATGGGCACTGGACGGAGATGTATCTCCCCGGCGCATTCTCAGAGTCGGTGATGCCGATCAACGAGTGGGGTCCGAACCGCCCAGTAATTCCGTATTCACCGTTCTTCCATCTGTTTTCGACTCTCTTTGCGCTGTTCCCCTGGCCGCTCGAAACCAGCGCCAACCTCTTCAGCGCCCTGCTCGACAACAGTCGCGTGTTTCTAATTGCGCTCCTGGCGCGCAGGGCAGGGTTGAGCAACCGCGTGACCTTCTTCGCCGCACTGATGTATGCAGTCACGCCGGTGACCTTTCTGCTTCACTCGTGGGGGAATATCCCGACGACATCAGGCATGTGGTGGACGCTCCTGACGTCGATAGTCATGGTTGCGCTCTATCCGCGCCTCCATGAACGTGGACCATTTGTGCTGCTCACGGCGCTGACAACCATCACGCTGCTGTTCTATACGGTCATGGCGGTTTTCCATGTCGTTTTTGTCGTCTCCTTTATCCTGTTGGCGCTTGTCGCGCCGATGGGGATCGACCGCAGGCCGCTGCGCCCGGTTGCGCTGTCGCTGGGGGGAGCGCTGACTGCATCGACGCTTATCTACTATGGACAGTATATTCCGCCGATTCTTGAGCGCACGGTTCCCTATGTGCTCAACCTGGCGACGGCTGGTCCGCAGAGCGTTGGGGTGGAGCGTCCGCCGTTCAGCGAGTACATGCTCTCGTTCTGGCGACATCTGCGGTACGATATGCGGCCGGATGGTTTTCTCTACTATGGATTGCTCATTCCGCTGATGTTCGTTATTCCGGGCTTTGTTGCGTTGCGAAGGCAACCGCTCCTGTGGGTGATGCTTGCGGCGTGGTTCTCAGTGGGAACGCTCTTCATGTTTGTCGGGTACCGTGTCTCGATGGTGGACAAGCAGTTGTTCTACATTGTGCCGGCTATCTGTCTCTGCTGGGGGGTCTACGCCGCACGCTTCTGGCAGCGTGGATGGTGGGGCAGAGTGCTGGTGATTACCATCTATGCGTTTACACTGGCGACGGCGCTTGATCTGTGGGTCATTCGGATTGCACGGTCGCCGGTGGTGTGAGGGTTAGAAGAACCAAGAACCGAGAACTGAGAACCGATCGGCGCCTTCAACCTTCACACCTTTGCACCTTTGCGCCTTTGTGTGAGTTTATAACAGGCGCACGGATCAGGAGACGATGGATCTGGCATTATGACACAAGCGCTTGCATCACAACGCGAACGTTCCAACACGTGGATCGCACACATGCTCACCGCAATCGAGCAGCGGGCGGGTCTGGCGCTGGCGGCGCTTATTGTGCTGTATGTCGCAATCCTTTTCTTTGGTTTGACGTTCAAGTATCTCAACTGGGCGCAGGGGTATGATCAGATCGATTACCAGCAGTCGATCTGGAATACGACCCAGGGACGTTTTCTCGAGATTTCGCACTACCGTCACACCAATCATCTGTGGGGCATGGATTTTATTCCGGCAATTCTGCTGATCGTTCCGTTTTATGCGCTGTTTCCGTCGGCGTTGACCCTCAATTTCTTCCAGGCGCTCTTCATGGCGCTCGGTGCGCTGCCGGTCTATGGCATTGCGCGCGACCGCTTCGGCGACTCGCGTCTTGCGGGTCTTGGATGGGCGCTGGTCTATGTGCTCTATCCGTCGCTCTGGTTCGTGACGATGAGCGCGCCGTGGCAACCGCGCACGCTGGCGATTCCTGCGCTGCTCGGCGCCTTCTTTTTCCTGCAACGCGCTGCGTTCCGGCACGCAGGCATCCGCGATTGGAGCGCATACCTGGGATTGCTGGCGCTGGCGTTGACCACGCGCACCGACGTGTCGCTGGTGGTGACGGCGTTTGGCATGCTCGCGGCGCTGTGGCGCGTCGGCTGGCGCTGGGCGCTGCCGCCGCTCGTCGCAGGGCTGGCGTGGTTCTATCTTTCGACGAGCGTGATCGTGCCGTCATTCTACCTTCCTGACTATCAGACGCGTGAAGGAGAGATTGGCGCAGTGACGGAGGGCGATTACACCGAAGTCTGGCCCGGCAAAAGCCCGCAACTGGCATACTATGCGCATCTTGGCGATAGCGCCGGCGCCATTCTCTGGACGGTCGTCAGCCGACCGCTCGATGTGCTGCGTCTGATGTTCACACCAGATAAAGTTGTCTATCTGGCGCTGATGCTGCTCCCGCTGGCGTTGCTCCCACTGCTCGCGCCTGATGTCGCGATCCTGGCGGCGCCGCCGCTGGCGATGAACCTGCTCTCGCTGCGTCCGTTTCAGATCACGGTGCGTGAGCAGTACCAGGCGCTCGTGATCCCTGGTCTGATACTGGCAGCCATTATCGGCGCAGCGCGGTTATGGTCGTGGTGGCAGGCGCGCAGCGAGCAAGCGCACGGCGCTGACGTTTCTGGCGTTCAGGAACGCCGAACACCTCTCTCGCGCCAGGCGGCGATGCTCATGATCGGCGCAGTTGGCATCGCAGCGGTCACCAATCTGGCATATCGCAATCCCGTTGCGACTACGGTGATCTATCGCGAGTCGCCGGAGCGGCTGGCGGCAATAGAGCGGCTGGCGGCGCTGATCCCGCCTGATGCTCCATTAGGTGTGACATCGTTCCTGGCGCCGCGCATGATGCCGCGTCGCTTCATCTACTACGTGCCGCCGGATGAGTCGTTCCCGCCGCTCGAACGCGCTGAGTATCTGTTTATCGACACGCGCGCCGCAGCACTGCGCACCGAACGCCACCACGACTTTGTTCAGCAACTGCGCGAGTCCGGGGGCTGGCAAGTCATCGCCGAGGAACAGGACCTGCTGGTATTGCGTCAGACGCAGCAGGCGCCGTAGATCGTACATCCATGCCGTCTCAACACACGTCGCGTAGCGCACGGTCCGTGACGACCCTTGATCTGATCCTGCTGGCTGTCATTGTGGCGCTGGCGCTCGCGCTGCGCCTCTGGTTCTGGCAGGTGCAGGCGCAATCCGGCGCCGTGCCGCCTGGCGACCCGGAAGAGTACTATCGCGCCGCCGTCCATATTCTGCACGGCGGATACCACGATACCGGCAAATGGCTGCGCCCGCCGGTCTACCCGGCATTCCTGGCGTTGTTGTTGCCGCTGGCGGGAATGAATGTCGCCGGGGCGCTGCTGCTTCAGGCGTGCATGTTGAGCCTTGGAACGCTGGCGTTCTATGCGTTTGGCGCGCAACTCTTTGGACGCGCAACAGGGCTGGTGACGGCGCTGCTGGCGACGTTGTTCGTGCCGCTGGCATCGTATGCCAGCTCGCTCTATGCCGAAGCGTTGTTTGTTACACTCCTGGTTGCCGGTCTGGCGCTGCTCGACCGCGCGTCGGTTCACGGCAGCAAACGGGCGGCATTTGGCGCTGGCGCGGCGCTGGCGCTGGCGGCGCTGACCCGCGCCGTCGGCTTCTACCTGATCCCGCTGGCAGCCGTGTGGATTGTCTGGCACGGTTGGCGCAGCGGGAGGCGGTTTGCGGGGATGAACTTTTCTGGCACGCCCCTGCATCGCATTGCCCGCTTCGAAGATCACGACGCTCCGCCTCTTCCTTCTTCCCTTGTAGGAGAAGGAGGGCGGAGGGATGCACGGAAAAATGCCCCGGACAGCAAACAGCACCATCGTATTGCGACACGTTCATCCCCAGAGCGCGGCGGTCTGGAAGTGCGCCGCTATCAACTGGCAATCTTCCTCGTCCTGGGGACAGTACTGGTTGTTGGACCGTGGGCAGCGCGGAATTGCCTGGCACATGGGCGCATCATCCTCAGCGATACGAATGGCGGCATCAGCATGTGGTACGGCACGGTGCGCGATGATGCCGAACAGACGGCAGGCGAGGCGCGGCTGGCGTCTGTTCCTAACCTCGCCGACCGGCAATCGCTGGCGCTCCAGATGGCCTGGGAGAACATCCGTGACGATCCGTTGTGGTTCCTGACGCGCATGCGCTTTAAGATCGGGTCGCTCTACGCCCTGCAGACGCGCAGTTATGCGGTTGGAGACGTTATTTCCATCGATCCGCGCGGTGCGCCGATGGTTCAAAACGCGGGCGAATATTCCCTGACCATGACGCTGCTGGCGGACGTGCAGTACGTGGCGCTCATGATCCTGGCGATCGGCGGGGTCTGTTTCGCGCCACACCCTGCCCGCGCGGTTCCGATATTACTCTGGGTTGGGCTGGCGACCCTGCTGGCGGCATTGACCATTGGACATCCGCGACTGCGCCTTCCGATTGTTGCAGCAGTGCTGCCCTTCGCCGCCTATGCGCTGGTCAGATTGCCGGCGGTATGGCGGCACATCCGTCAGTTGCTGCGCGACCGGCGCAGTTATGCGGCGCTGGGTGGAGTGACGGCGTTCCTGGCGCTGATCGTCAGCACGCGGTATATTCTGTGGAGTGCAGGTATGTGGTATGCTGCGCCGGGGCGAGCCGCGCTCGAGACGGGTGATCTGCAACAGGCTGAAACGCTGCTGGCGCTGGCGCGCGACGCCACCCCGGACAATCCACTGCGCGTGATCGATCTTGCCGATCTGCGGCTGGCGCAGGGTAATGATCAGGAAGCGCTCGATCTGTACCGCCGCGCAGCGGAGATGGAGCCTCGCAGCCTGTATGCGCAGGCGATGCGCGCTCTGACCGGCGCCTCGCTGCGGATGACGGACGAGGCGACGGCAGGACTGGCAGCCATTGACGATTACTGGCGCTCAGGCAACGATCTGCTGGAATGGGCGTGGAATGTGCGGCGCGGCGCCGCGCCAGATCGCGTCGTTCCCGGCGACCCGATGGCGCTGGGGCTGTACGCCGGGTTTGCCCCCGCCACGCCTGATCTGGCGGTCGGGCGCTGGACGCTGGGAGAAGGACGGGTGCGCGTGCGCGGCGGGTGCGGCGCATTGATCGTGCAGTTGCGCGGACCTGTCGGACGATCGGTGGACATCAGCATTGACGGTTGGGACATTCGGGAACGACTCACAATGACGGGTGAGGCGCAGGAGGCGCGTCTTGCACTCGCCGGTATTCGTGGATGTGAATTCGGACCCGATCTGACGGTGCGTATCATCAGCGCAACAGGGCTGATCGATCTGGCGCATGCGCCGTGGTACGCGGGCGTGGCGGTGTACGAGGTGCATGTCGAACGATAAACGGGTGTTCGGTTGATAAGGGCATCGACAGAACTGCACATGTCGAACGGGATCTATGTCGTTGGAGACCGAAAGTGGGAGAGCCATGATCCGAACACAAGACCTTTTTTCTACATACACCACCATCGTTTCTCGAGTTCGCGCCGTTGCCATTGATCTGCTCACACTGGCGTGCTATCTGGCGCTGGCGCTGCTCGTCACCTGGCCCCTGGCGCTGCGCTTCAACGTCGAAATGTTCGGCGGCATCACCGGCGCGTCTGGTCGGTTCCGCTTTGCTGGCGATGAGGAAGCCGGGTTGCATCTGTGGCACCTCTGGTGGGTGAGCGAGGCGCTCTTGCACGGGCGCAATCCGTTCTGGACCGACCTGCTGTTCTACCCCGACGGCGTGCAGTTGTACGTGCAGACGCTGAGCGCGCCGAACGCGGTCATCGCCCTGCCGGTCTATCTCCTGGCGGGACCGGTCGCCGCCTTCAACACGGTCGTCCTGCTTGGGTTTGCCCTGACCGGCTTTGGCGTCTATCTGCTGGCGCGGCAGTATGCGCGCGGATGGTGGGGTTCGCTGCTCTGCGGCGCGCTGGTGACGCTGGGACCGTTTCACCTCGGGCAGTTGCAGAACAGTCACAACAATCTGTTCAGCATGCAGTGGATACCGCTGTACATCCACGCCCTGACACTGCTGGATGAGCGGGGTGGACGCTGGCGAATCGGGTATGCGGCGGGGATGGCGACCCTGGTCGTGCTCTCCGACTGGTACTGGGCATCAGTATGCGGCGTGCTCACCATCGTGTGGGTGATCGCGCGGCTCGCGCTGGTGCGTGAGCGCTGGGCGCTGGCGCGGCGCTATGCGCTCTTTGCAGCGAGTGCATCACTTGCGCTTTCGCCTTTTTGGGCTGGAATGATCGCCAGCCGGACATTTTTGTCCGTGGGACATGGCGCCCGTGATGTGATTTGGGAAGCATATGTACGCTACTCATCGGCGGACCTGTTTGGTCTCTTCTTCCCGAACGTCTATCATCCGCTGTGGGGAGTGCAAGTCGAGCGGATGCTACGCCCGATTGCCGAACCTTTCGCGCCAAGCGTCTGGTATGTGGCTGCCGGATGGACGCTGACGGCGCTGGCGCTGATTGGCGTCTGGTTGTCCTGGCGGCGCGCATTTCATCTCCTCTTTGTCGGCGTCTGTCTATGGGTGCTGGCGTTGGGACCGACGCTGTGGATATTCGGGCGAGATAGCGGCATCCCGATGCCCTATGCTTTGCTCGACCGGCTTCCGTTGTTCGGCGCAGCGCGCAAACCGGCGCTGTTCGCCGCGCCGGTGCTGGTCATCCTGAGTGTGCTGGCGGCGCTGGGGCTGGAGGCGCTCCGTCAGCGCCTGCCGTCCGCCTGGCGGGTGGCGCCGGTCGTCGTCGCAGCGCTGCTGGGAACCTTCGAACTCTGGTTGCCGCCTGGGCGCGTGTTTCTGCCGCTGGAACGCCCGGCAGTGTACGAACAGATTGCGGCGCGACCCGGCGCAGTCGCCGATCTGCCGCTCGATGTGCTCGAAACCAGTCGCACGCTTCGCAACCAGATGGTCCACGGTCAGCCGATCGTCGGCGGTTTCATCGCCCGCCGACCAGCATATCCATCGTTTGACATTCCCCTTATTCGAGCGATTGGTACAATGCGAGAGCTGCCGGACGACGACGTTGTTCCGCTCCGTCAGTCCGACCTGATGGCGATGCAGTGCTTTGCTTTGCGCCGGTGCGTCACGTCGTGGTGCGCACCGACCTGACGACGCAACGTGAGCAGACCAATCCGGAGCAGACGCTCACCCGTCTCGTCGGGAGTCCGGTTACGCCAGCATATGCAGATGCGCAGTATCGCTGGTATGAATTGCCGTTGTTTTCAGGGTCGTGCCAGCCCCTGACCTATCTCGGAAGCGGTTGGTATGAGAGCGAAATCTCTGGTCTCAGCATTCATCGTTGGGGCAGTGCAGATAATACTATCTGGCTGGTCAATCCGTATGATACGCCCATCCACGTCACCCTGGCATTGACACTGGCGTCGTATGGTACGGCGCGACCGGCAGCGTTATGGGACGGTCAGCGCCTGCTGGCGCGCTGGGAGGTGCAGCGTCCGGTTCGCACCTATCGTATTGGGATGGTGATTGCGCCAGGGCACACCCGCCTGCACCTGCGCGCGCCGGTCGATTATGACCCGCAGTCCCGACGCGAGGTGAGCATTGTGGCGTTGCGAGCGCGAATTGCTGATTATGTCGCCGTGGAACGCAGGTGATTCGATGTTTCGGTCTGTGCGTCTGCTTGCAATTCGGTTTCCCAGCCGGGCAGATGCGGAACGCCAGGTTATTGTCGCCAACCCGTACACGACATCGTTTTCCGCACCGGTATCGTTCAGGCTTGCAGCATACCAGACAACACGACGCATCGAGGTCTGGCGCGATGGTCGCCGTCTTGGGTCCTGGGACGTGTCGCCAACGCCTCGCGCCTACAGGCTGCTTCCGTCGACAGAGGCGATGAGCAATCCGTTCACGTTGCGCGCGCCAGCCGCGCCCGATCCGCAGAGTAACCGGATGATCAGTATCATGGTCTTTCGTATGAGCTTCGCGCATCCTGCGCTGACAGAGGAAAAGCGATAATGCCGACGGCTGCCGCTGCATCCGAACTCGAACGCGCCATTGATCCCTGGCTGATCCATATGCGCTGGCGGCGCGACTTTGCGCGCTGGCGTGAGCGACGCATCCATCAGGAAGCGTATCAGAGCGAGCGGCTTGCGCGACTGGAGCAGATCGCCGGACGTCTCGAAGGGCTCAGGGTGCTCGACCTGGGCGCAGGCATGGGCGGGTTCGCGGTGGCTGCGGCGCTCCGTGGCGCGCGCGTTGTCGCCAGTGAGTACAACCCGGCATATTGCCGCATCACCACATTGCGCGCCGAACGTCATCTCCTGAGTCTGCCGGTGATCAACGCTGCTGGCGAGGCGCTGCCATTGCCCGACGCAGCCTTCGATGCTGTGGTATGCTGGGATGTTATCGAGCACGTGCAGTCACCGGATCGGGTGTTGCACGAAATCGCGCGAGTGCTGCGCCCCGGCGGCGTTGCGCTGGTGACAGTCATCAACCGGCGCGCCTGGGTTGATCCGCATTACCACATGCGCGGCATCAACTGGCTGCCGCGTCCCTGGGCAGAATGGCTGATTGCGCGCCGCGGGCGCGCCAAGCAGGGCGCTGCATTCCGCGATATGCAACGCTTGAGCGATATGCACTATTTCGAGTACCATGCCTTCGTTGCGCTCGCGGCGCGCCACGGTTTCAGCATGCGCGATCTCCGCGAAGAAGATGTGCTGCGCGGCGCGCTCTACAGCCCCAAACCGGCGCGGCGCATCGCGCGAGCCGTGTTGCGTCGCCTGGGGTTGGAACGCGCCGCGTATCGCCTGCAACGCGACTGGTATGCCGGTATGTTCGAACTGGGGTTGATCAGGCAGTAGATGGCGACTGAACCGACAACCAGCCGCGCTCCTTCCCTGGCTGCACAGGTCTCGCGCGCCGTGGTGTGGAATACGGTCTTTGTACCGCTGCGCATGGTCGCCGAGGTTGTGGCGACGCTTCTCAAGCTGACGGTGCTGCCGCTGGCCAGTTATGGGCTGCTGGCGCTGGTCAGCGGCGCCAGCAACGGTCTGGGCACCTGGATCGACCTGGGAACGACCCGCGCACTGCCAAAGTACATTCCAGAGACCAACCGCACCGCAGGACCGCGCGCGGTCCTGCGGTTGCTCACGGTGGTCCTTTTGGCGCAGATTGCGGTACTGGCATTGGCGCTTGCCGGGTTGATCATCGGATATGAGCGCTATATTGGCGAATTGCAGGGCAAGGTGCTTGCCGATGGGCGCATTCCGCTCGTTGAACAGATCACGCTGGTTCGGTTCATCGCCGAGTTCGGCTGGCTGATCATCCTGACCATTCTCATTATGCTGTTCCTGGGCATCTGTTACGATATGCTGATGGCGTATCTGAACAGCTTCTTCAAGCAGCGCGCCTGGAACAGCGTGGCGCTTGCCGCCGGTCTGCTGCCGCCCCTGTTGAGCGCCGCCGCCATTCTGCTCAGTCGCCTGGCGCCCGACCCTGATCGCACCGCGATCATCGGCGTGTTGATCGCTATGTTCGTCGCGCCGGCGCTGGCGGTCGCTCTGGCGGGATGGAACGTCTACCGGTTGTGGCTATCGGACGCGCGCTACTGGATATCAGATGCGCCTGCTCCGTCGCTGTGGCAGGCAATCCCGGCAGGTTTTGTGCGCTATTGTGCAGTTTCGTTTCTGATGACGCTGACCGACTTTCTGGCAAGCAAGTCGTTTGCCGTGTTTCTGACGAACGACATCAGTGATGTTGCGTTGCTCTGGGCAGGAGCATCGGTGGTCGGGATGGTATTGGGGTATCTGTACACGCCGATGGTGGGGGTGCAGGTGCCATTGTTTACCCGCGTGCGCGCCGGCGAGGGCGGAACGCTGCTGGGCGCCTATCAGTCGCTGGCGCGTCTCCAGGCATTGTTGCTGATCCCTGGCGCGGTAGGGTTGCTCTTGCTGGCGCACCCGGTGCTGGCAGTGTTGACGCCGCAATACGTCGACGCAGCGCCGCTTGTGTGGGTGCTTGTGCCGTGCCTCTTTCTGGAAAGTATGCTGACGACGGCGCACAACGCGCTGATCGTTTACGAACACTTGCGGGTGATTGTCATTTCGCGCCTGCTGACCCTCTCGGTCGTTCCGCTGCTGATCCTGTTCGCGCCGCTGCTCGGTGTCGTCGGTGTGGCGCTGGCGTTTGGACTGGCACGGGTGCTGGCTGGCGCGTGGGCAACGGTGAGCGGGTACCGGTTGCTGGGGTTGCGCTGGCCCTGGCGCTTCACGCTCCGTGTGCTGCTGGCGAGCGGCATCATGGCGCTGATCGTTGCCGGAATGGCAATGCTGTTGCCCGAACTGCCGCCGAATGCCACCATCGTGCTACGGCTGCGCGAAGCAGCGCTGCTGGCGGGTGTCGCGCTCCTCGGCGCCAGCGTCTTCATTGGCGCGCTCCGGGCAACCGGCGGGCTGGAACCGCAGGACCGCGAGCAACTGGCGAAGATGCGCCTGCCGGGGAGCCGATGGTTATTGCGCGTATTGTGAGTCTCGAGGCAGCAAGGACAGTGCAGGGAGGGCGGAGGCGGCGCTTCCTCTGGAAAACACCAAGTGGCGACGTGGTCGTCTGGGGAAGGACCCCTGACAGGTGTTTCTTATGCTGGCACGCTGTCCGCGCTTGCGGGAGTGCGGGCGGCGCAGGGAGGGGCGGAGGCGGCACATCTTCCGGGAAGAAACCGGCGGCGTGCCGCAGCGCAGCGCCCACCGGCGCCGAACCACCGAGTGCAGCAACGCAGCGATTGCCTTCAAGTTGCAGGCACTAACGCGCACAAAAGATACTCCAGCAATGGCCACATCATGCGAATCGCACTCTACAACCTGACCACCACCACGAAATACGGCGGCGTCGAGAGTTTTGTGTGGGACCTGGGGCGCGAGCTGGCGCGTCGTGGTCATGCCGTGACGATCATCGGCGGGGTGGGGAAGCGTCGTGAGCCGGCGCCGGAGGTGCAGGTATTGACGTTTCCGTTCGTTGACCGGTACTGGTTTCAGGCGCTGCCACCCCTGCGCCGCGCCTACGCCGAAGCCAAATTGCTCGAGCGCCTCTCGCTGGCAGTAGCGGCGCTGCCGGAATTGATCCGCGGCGGCTACAACATCATTCACATCCAGAAACCATATGACCTGGGTCCGGCGTTGCTGGCGCGGCGTCTCGGCGGAGCGCGAGTGGTGCTCGGGTGTCACGGTGAAGACTTCTACCCTGGTGATACCTTGCTGGCGCCGCGCGTCGATGCCGCCGTGTCGTGCAGCCGCTTCAACGCGCGCACGGTGGCGGCGCGCTACGGGTTCGAGCCGACGGTCGTGTTCAATGGTATCGACACAACATTGTTTCGCCCGGTGACGCCTGATCCGACACTTGCCCGATCCAATGGCGCGCCCCTGCTCCTGTGGGTTGGTCGCCTGCAACCGTGGAAAGGGGTCGATGTCGCCATTCGCGCACTGCGGCAGATACCGCACGCGCAACTGGTCATCGCCGGAGACGGCGAAACCCGCGCCGATCTGGAACGACTGGCGCAGGAGTTGGGACTGGCGGACCGGGTGCGCTTTCTGGGAGCGCTGCCGCGCGAGCGTCTTCCAGCGATCTACACCGCCGCCGATCTGTTGCTTGCCACCAGTTTTGCCAGCGAAACCTTTGGCATTGGTCTGGTCGAAGCGCAGGCGTGCGGCTTGCCCGTGGTCGCTTCGCGTTTTGGCGGCTTCCCCGAAGTGGTCGACGAAGGGCGCACCGGTCTACTCGTGCCGCCGCGCGACCCGGCGGCGCTGGCGGCTGCCGTTTGCTCCCTGCTCGACGATCCCGCCCGTCGGCGGGCAATGGCTGCCGCTGCGCCGGAATGGGCTGCGCAGTTCAGTTGGAGCGCGGTGGTTGATCGGATTGAGGCTGTGTACCACAATTCTCACATATGCGTATTTTGATCGTCACGACCTATGGCTTCGACCCTGCATTTCCGAGTCGGCCCGAGCAACTACAGGCGCGGGCGCTGGTTGATCGCGGTCACACAGTTATCGCCCACGAATACCTGGATCGTCGCTACCCTGGTCAATCCTGTCGTCACGAGTGGATGTCCGGCACGATACCGGTGCACCGGACGGCGACTCTCGGCTTTTTCGCGCCCGAGTCGTTGCTGCGCCTTTTCGCGCTGGATCGCCCTGATATCATCCATCTCCACCATCTGCGCAATCTGCTCGGCTTTCAGACGGCGCTGGCGGCGCGACGACTGGGCATACCGATTGTGCTGACCGTCCACGGTCTGTTGCACGACGGCGATCTGGTGGTCGACCGGGAACGTCCCCTGGAGGCGCCGCTGCGCTACGACAATATTCTGACCACGCCAGAGCAACTGGCGGCGCGGCTGGCGCGCGGCGCGCATCCGCGCCGCGCGGTGCGCAATTATCTCATTCACGCTCCCCTCCACGGAGTGGATCACGTTCTGGCGCTATCGCACGCCGAACGTGAGTTCCTCATCCATCTCGGTGTTGATCCACAGCGGGTGAGCGTTCTGCCGAACGCTGTAGATTTGCAGGCGTACAGCCATACGCCTCCACCCGTGGCTGCTCGCCCTCCTCTGGTGCTCTTCATCGGGCAATTGGTGCCACGCAAGGGCTACGACCTGCTCGCGCGCGCGATGCCTGCCGTGCTGAATGCGGCGCCGGAGACGCGCTTTGTCTTTGTCAGTCACAACCGTAGCGGCGAGGCTGAGTTGCGACGGATTGCTGCCGCTGGTGGAGTGGCGGATCGACTTGAGATCATGGAGCGGGTAAGCGAGTCGGAGAAGATCCGTCTGCTGCACCAGGCAGCCGTCGTGGCAGCGCCGAGCAGATACGAAGGCTTTGGCATACCGCTGATCGAAGCCATGGCTGCCGGAGCGCCAGTCGTCACCACCGATGTTGTCGCTGGCAATGAGGTTGTTGACCACGAACGCACCGGTCTGCTGGTTCCCTATAGCGATGTAGCAACGCTGGCAGGCGCGCTGACGCGCTTGCTGAATGACCGTGCGCTGGGTGAACGCCTGGCAGTCGCCGGACGCGCCGAGGTCTTCGCCCGATATCGCGCCGACCGGCTCGCTCTGCACCTCGAAATGCTCTATGACCGGCTGATTGCAGCGTATGCATCACACCAGGGGAAGGAAGCAGAGGGAGTCTGAAACACACCGCGGGTGCACTCTGATCCCGATCAACTGGCAGCGCTCAGGTTGAAGTTCGCGCGAAAGCACGCGAGACCCTGTCACCCTGTACGGTATTTGACGAAAACATCAAGAGTCACTATCATCTTCATAAGTGGGAGAAACTATCATTTGCAGCATGTACAGGAGAGCGCCTTGATGACCACTCGCTCATGGCTCCCGCTTCCGGCGCACGTGCAGCAGCGTGGCGCAGAACTGCTCCATCTCCAGTGCTGGCTCTGGGGGTGTGACATTCGCCGTCCCGAAGGGAATCTCTTGCTGGAATACGGGTTCAGTCGCCAGCGCCCTCCGGCAGGAACAGCAGGGAGCAGCGCCTATCTGGCATCGCTCGCGCCGGATACCGTCATTGTGCTCTGGGGGTTCGGTGCGTTTTGCGGCGATCTCACGAAGGGCGGCGTTTACCTCAAGCGATATGAGTTCTCCCCGGTGTTTGTGGCTCAACTCAATGCTCAACGGTTGCCGTGGTCGCCCGATCAGCTACGCCCCACAGTTCTCCCTGCCGCAACAGACGCCCAGCAACGGATGCATCGGCAGTTCATTGCATTGCTCGAATGGATTGCACAGTACGAGATATGGGTGCGCGATGCCTGCGGTCTCGACTACCGACGGCAGTGCATCGCAGAGTCAACGAAGTGCTCCTTTCGCATTCCGGTGGAACGCCTGGTTGAGGAATGGCAACTATTGGCGCAGCGGGGCGCTCTCTGCTATTGACAGAGCGGAAAATGTGACGTATATTCTTCTTATATGATAGTTACTATCACTTACGGAGGGTGTATGTCCAGCCGTGCTGTTCTGCCTGTCGCGCGCACATCATTCGAGCGCGTCATGCCGGTCATGTCACTGATCGTTCTGGCGCTGATCGTGGTTCAGGCGCTCTTACAGAGCGTGAGCGCCTGGGTATCGGGCGCAGAAATGAGGCATGTTGTGCCGATCTTCGAGGCGCCAATCGCCAGTGCAGGCAGAGCGCTCGGCGCCGCGCTCACCTCCTGGATGCCCGCCTGGAGCATTCCTACCCCGTTTGGTCCGCTCGATGCAAAATACACAGCATCGTACACAATCTACGAATGGTTCAAATTGCCGATCATTCTTTTCCTGACAACCTACGGCATGACGCTGCTACGTCTGCGCGTCAGCACCAGATGGATCGAGCGCTCAATCGGGCGGAATGACCTGGCTGGAGCGACTGGCGGCGCCGTGCTCGGCATGTTCACGCCGGTCTGCTCCTGCACCGTCACCAACATCTACGCTGGCATCGTTGCCGGCGGCGCGAGTCAGCGCGCCTCATCGGCGTTTCTGTTTGCCAGCCCGGCGCTGAACGAGTTCGCCATTCTTTTCATGTTTGTGATCGTCGGACCGTTCGGCGGGCTGGTCTATGTGGCGGCGGGTTTCACCGCCGCGCTGGCGACAGCGTATCTCGCGCCGATTCTGGGGTTGGACCCGGCTCGTTTTGTGCAGTCGGTCGTTCCACAGCACGCCTGCAAGTCGGCGACGCACGAGAGCATTCTGGTTCGCGCGCACCGCGAGGCATGGGCATTGTTCAGGCGCTTGTTTGGCGTTGTCCTGTTCAGTGGATTCCTGGCGGGCATTCTGGTCAACTTCAACCTGACGCTTGTCGCGCGCCTGCAGCAGGCAGGCGCCGCGTGGTGGGGACCGCTCGCCGCCACGGCGCTTGGTCTGCCGCTCGACATCAATGCGGCGTCAACCGCGCCGATTCTGGTGGCATTGCACCAGATCGTGCCAATCGGAACGTTGATTGCGGCAATGATGGCGACGACTGTCTCGTCGATCCCGGAGTGGGCTATGCTCAGTCGCCTGATCGGTACGTCAGGAGCGATGAAGGTCGTCCTCTGGTATGCCGCCTATGTGGCACTGCTGGGGTTGCTGCTCAACTGGCTGTTTGCCTGAACCGCACGCTGCTGACGATACGGTTGCCAGCGTCATTGCAAGCGCCGCGAAGCAATCTCGGGTGTTCGGGTCATTGTGATCCGCCGCGCTGCGCGTCCGGCGGACGCAGCACAGCAGCGAGGGACGCATGACGTTGCACGCTACAACGCCATAGCCCGACACTGCGGGCACAAACCGAAGAGTTCGACCACGTGGTTGGTGATGCGGTAGCCGGTCGATTGTTCGAGCGTGGAAATCACCCCCTGCATGCCGCAGTTGTCGAACCGTTCGATCACGCCGCATTGGGTGCATACCAGATGATGGGTATGCCCGCTGCCCAGGCAGTAGCGGTGGCAATCGTCGAGACCGTGGAGACGCTGGAGCATGCCAAGATCGCAGAGGAGCCTGATGGTGCGGAAGATGCTGGCAATCCCCGGCGACTCATTGCGTTCGATTAGCCACTGCTCGATTTCTTGAACACTGAACGCGCCTGGCAGCGCAGTGATCGCCTTGAGCACCGCCAGGCGCGGGTGGGTCACTTTGTATCCGGCGGCTGCCAGTTGCTCGGCGAGAGTCGTCACCACTGGCGGCAGCATATGTCTGCGCTCATCGAGAAAACGGCTCATCAGATTGCTCCTTCAGTGCAGGCAGCATGTCCAGTTTCATTGTAACACGAGCGCAACGCTGATTGATAGCATCTCGCAGCGCCCAGGCAAGGGAACCTTGTTGTTCTGCCCCGCCAGAGTCCTTGACACGTCCTTACCCGTTATGGTATCATATCCATTGTAAGTGATAGACAAGATCATTTACATCCCGGCATCGGTTCTCTACAGGTTGTGGACAGGTTGACGACAGGCGTATCATTCCTCTCCTCGCTCGTCACACACGGGAACGACCGCATCCGGGCGCATCAGTACCACAAGGAGACAGTGAGGACATCGGCTATGAGTTTCAAGGACAGGCGCATTCCGTGCAAGGATTGCGGCGGCGAGTTCATCTTTACGGCAGGTGAGCAGGAGTTCTACGCACAGAAAGGGTTCGCCAACGATCCGACCCGTTGCCCAACCGGGCGCAGGGCGCGGAAGGAAGGCAGGAGCCTGATCGATATCGCGGGCGGACGTCTCTGCCCAAACGATGTCTCCGGTCAGGGACGTATCACCGACGAAGCGAACGAATCCAGCAGCGGGGCGCGTTCGCGTCGTTCAGATGACTGGTCGCGCTCATATGATCGTCCACGCGGCGAGTCACGTGGCTGGTCGGGCGACCGCTCTCGGCGCGACCGTGAACCGTACAGCGGTCCGCTGCCGTCAGGTCCGGTCAGCGCCACGATTGTGCGGATCGATCCTGCCAGGCGCTTTCTCTTTGCGCGTGTCGATGATCCGCAGTTCGATGTGTACGTCCACGGGTCGTTGTTCAGCCAGGTGCGCCGGTCGCTCCGGGAGGGCGATCAGATCTCGGTGACGATCGAGGCGAGCGATCGTGGCCCTCGTGCGCGGACGTTTGATCTCATCTGAGCGAGCGATCAACCAGACATTGCATACTATTGCCCATATTGACCATCGCGCGGCTGGCGTTGGCTTCGTCAGGCTCAGCCGACGCTAGCCGCGCCCTTGATTGTCTGGGTTCAGGTTGATCGCTCTACGAGAACAGGACCGCCAGAAACCAGATGGAAGCATCGTGGCATGATCGACGCACGTCATTCAGACAGCAGCATTGTCACCATCAGTGCAACTGACTGGGAACGCCTGGTCGTTGAGGCGTTCCGCAACGACCACATCCGACTGACCAGACCACGGCACGCTATTATCGCGTGGATTGCTGAACAGCACACACTCTTCAGCACAGAAGCGCTGGCTTCTGCTGTTGCAGCTTTGCCACACCGTATAGGTCGAGCAACCGCGTATCGAATGGTCGAGCAACTGCGAGAGACCGGCTGGCTCTCGCAAATACGAACAGAACGTGGCTCATACGCCTACGCGCGCACCCTCCCCGGGCATCACCATCACGCGATCTGCACGAGATGCGGTGCAACCCTCATCTTTGAGGGATGCGCCGCGCTCGACACGCTGTACGCCCTTCTCGAAACACAGGGGTTTGTAGTGCAGAGCCATATTCTCGAATTGACCGGTCGCTGTCAGGGCTGTCGGGCTGCGGAAGAAGGGCGCGCAGCCGGAGCATAAAGTCGCGCCAGCGGCTCACAGCACCGTCACCGGACCATGGTCATCGCAGTGATCGCCGTGACGATGGTGCAGCCGTCCATTGACCAGGTAATCGACGTGATCACCGTGCGGAACCAGCGGATGCCCACACCCAGCGTGTCCGCACTCGCACGCGACAGGCGCGCACGCATCGGGATTCTCGACGCTCACGGCAATCACATGCTCGTCGTAGTGTCCCTCATGTGGGTGGTGCAGATGTCCGTCGTGGAGATAGTCTACATGCCCATCGTGAAGAATGCGCAGATGCCCGCAATGCTCGTTGTGAATGTGGGGATGCGGGTCGTGGATGGCATGAGTCACGGAAAGCCTCCTTTCATCAGACAGGCGTTCCAGATGCGCCTGATACTCTGATTATATGAGGCTTTGCTGGTCATTCAAGAGGGTTGAGAAGACGTAGCAGAGATATTATCTCAGCGGCGTCGGTCGGTTATGGAACGCTCCACAAATGGCAGGAGCGCCATATGGCGGGCGCGTTTGATCGCAATCGTCAGCCGCCGTTGCATCTTCGCCGTCAGACCGGTGCGACGGCGCGGCAGGATTTTCCCTGTCGGTCCCAGAAATCGCCTGAGCCGCTCCGGGTCTTTGTAGTCGGGCAACATGCCGAGACGCGAAAACTCACAGACTTTTTTGCGCCCGCCACGTCCGCGCGCGCGCCGTCCGCCATCCTGCGATGTCATCGTTCGTGCTCCTTGAGAAATGCCGTAACTGACAGCCCCTGGTCGCGCACCGCAGCCAGCAACCCTTTCTTGTTAAGGATCCTGAGCGCCTTCGCCGAAAGATTGAGGGTGACGCTGCGCCCGAGATCCGGCACATAGATCGTATGGCGATGGACATTAGGACGGAAAGCGCGGTTCGTCTTTGGCGCGCGACGCGCCCATCCCCCCGACGCCCTGTGCCGGATGTTGCGCCCAAAGGCGACTTTCTTGCCAGTAAGATCGCACTTCGCCATCATCTGCTCCTCTTCTCTTTGGTGCTGGCTGAGCCTGTCGAAGCCACTACCTGACGCAAGACGGCCTTGTGGACACGCGCGGTGAGAACTGCTCTAGCGCAGCGGGCAGGGCTGTGATCCGTCCAGTCCCAATTCCCGATCAGCGCCCACCAGGCGGTTGAAACAATCGCGGCGATAGTAGGACTTGTTGCGCCGCCGTCCGTCTGTGATCACAACCATCTCGCGGTCGTTCATGATGCGCTGCCCGCAGTGGTTGCAATACCGATTGGTGACACGCCCGGTCTTGTCACGGGCAGTAACGTCGGTTTTGGACTTTTTTTCAGCCACGCCAGATATCTCCTGTCGATTAAGTGATAGTTCAAATCATTGCGAGCGATCGTACCCGATGATCGTCGGGTTGTCAAGGAGCCTGGAGCGTTGAACGGCACATATTTCAAGAGTGGAAAGTGACACATCGAAAGATCGAACGCGAAAGGCGGCATAAGGGCGTCCACCGCAGGACGGTTCCAGGTGAAGGGTGAGAATGCAGAAGGCGACTCCATAGAACGCGAGCGGCAACTGTCACTCCAGGGGGCCTGGTTCCTGGCTCTCCTGACTCCTGACCCTATCCAGATATGCTATACTTGGGCGCTCTCTGAAAGGAAGGCTGGTATGGTCACTGCCGAACCTGCGGTCGAACAGGCGCCAGCGCGGCGCCGGCCGGTCTCGCTCCCGGCGTGGCGCTGTGTGCTGTACGAAGTCGCGCTGAATGGTCTGCGCATTCTATGGGAAACGGTCAACGATTTCAGCCTCTGGCGGCTGATCGAATACCCCTGGGCCACCCGCGCGCTTGGCGTGGCGCGGGGCGACACGGTGGTTGATATCGGGTCCGGCACCTCTTCATTTCCGCATATGCTGGCAAAAGAGGGCGTGAATGTCGTGGTTGTCGAGATCGAGCAGCGCCGTGTGCGCTGGCAGCACGACAAACGCCGCGCGACGGCGCGCCCCGGCGACGGCGAGTTGCTGCCGATTGTTGCCGACGCCACCCATCTGCCATTCCGCGATGAGGCCGTGCAGTACATCAGCGCCGTCTCGTCGCTCGAGCACATCCCCGACGATGCCGCTGTCGGACGTGAGATCGGGCGGGTGCTGGCGCCTGACGGGGTTGCGGCGCTGACGCTGCCGTTTACCGGTAGTGAGCGAACCTCGTTCTTCGCCGGGATCCGTCCGTTCAAGCAGGTGGCGCCCAACACGTTCGTGCAAGAAGGAAAACCCGGGTCATTCTTCCGTTTCTACACCGACGACGACCTTCACCGGACCTACATCGAGCCAGCCAATGCCGAGGTTGTCGAACGTCGCGCATTCGGACGCAGCATCCTCAACCGGCGGTACCACGAGACGCGCCTGACCAGGTTCTGGCGGCGTTTTGTGCTCAAAGACCTGCTACTGGCATGGCTGATCCATCCGCTTGAAGAGCGGTTTGATCGCTCCGACCCGCTCTACGTCATGCTGGCGCTGCGGAAACGTCGTGATAGATCATGACGGTTCTTGTTGACCCCAACTGTGAACGGTGAGAGCCATGTCCTCCGCTGCGCGACGCATAGTGACAGCGGTCGCTGCCACGCATCTGATCGCCCTGACAATCTACACGCTGCTTGGCGTTCTGCTGACCTGGCCCCTGACGCTGAATCTGACGAACGGCGTGATTGGCGCGGTCGGCGGTGTCGATGCCTATCAGAATGCCTGGCATCTGTGGTGGACGGCGCGGGCGCTTACATCGTTGCACAACCCCTTCTTCTCCCCGCTCCTCTTCTACCCCGATGGCGTTGATCTGTTCTGGCAACCCCTTGGTTTCAGCCAGGGCGTGCTGGCACTGCCGGTGACGCTCACCCTGGGACCGGTCGCTGCGGTCAACTGGATTGTGCTCACCAGTTTTACCGTCGGCGGATATGCGACCTTTCTGCTGGCGCGGCGTGCGACCGGCAATGTCGCGGCTGCGCTGACAGCAGGTGCGACCTTCGTCTGTTCGCCGTATCACATGGAAAAGATCATCGATGGCAACCTGGAGGTCGCCGCCATCCACTGGCTTCCGTGCTATGCCTATACGCTCTTTTTGCTGCTCGACAGCCCATCGTGGCGGCGAGCGCTGGCAGCCAGCGCCCTGCTCCTCTGCGTCAGCCTGGGCAGCTGGTATTACGGGCTGTTCGCCGCGCTCTACACCGTATGCGCCGCCGGTATCTGGGCATATGGCGTCATCCGCAATCCCGAAGACGAACAGCGGCTGCGCCACAGCCTCCAGCAGGTCGCGTGGGGTATCGCACCACTGATCATCTGGGTGCTGATGCTTACTCCAGCGCTGTATGGTCTGACGACCGACGTAAGCGAGCCGATCTGGGACATGCGTCTGGTGCAGCGTGAACGCGCTGCCGACCTGATCGACGTGTTTCTCCCCAATCCGATCAGTCCGTGGTGGGGTCCGGCGGTGCGCGCCTGGCGCAACCAGATCTACCCCAACGCAGTGATCTGGAATGTGGCGCTGGGATGGGTGGCAGTGAGCCTGGGGTTGCTCGGCGCTGTCGTTGCACGCCATGTCTCCTGGCGCTGGTCGCTGCTGGCGCTGGCGTGTCTCATCTTTGCGCTGGGACCAGAGTTGAAGATCGCGGGCTGGCAGACCGGTCTTCCGCTGCCGTATGCCCTGCTCCAGGACCTGCCCGGCATTCGCTCGGGGCAGCGGCCCAACCATATGGCAGTGATGGTCAGTCTGAGCCTGGCGGTTCTGGCGGCATACGGCGTTGTTGCAGTGCAACAGGCATTTCAGCGGCACATCGCCGGCTTGCGCATATGGGCTATTTCTGCGTTCCTGATCGCGCTGAGCGCCGGTATCGATGGATATGCCGGACCCCATGCCATTGTCAAGCGTCACATTCACCCATTCTATGCGACGCTCCCTCCTCCTGACGGCGCCATCATGCCGTTGCCGCTCTACATCAACATTAATCGTAGCGAAAACCTGACTGCACAAATGGGGCATAGATGGCCGATCATCGGCGGGTATGTCGCCCGCCCGCCCGCTTACCCGTTTGCGCGCTACACTCCTGGAGTACGAGAGATTCAGTTTGGCGAAGTGGAACGGCAGGATGTGGTAGCGCCTGGCTGGCCCGAATCGGCCCGGCGGGCGCTTGCGGCATACCGCGTCCGATACATTACCATGGACTTGCAGAGCAATAAAGATGAGTATTTTGCCCGCGTTCGCCCTCTCCTTGCTGAATTGGGAATCGAGTCGCCCGTCTTTGCCGATGACGCGCTGGAAGTCTACGCTGTGCCGGCTGCGTGGCGGGTGACGCCGGTTGCGTGTCTGGGTGACGGGTGGCAGCCGCTCGAACGCGAAGTGGCGACCGGCACGCGCTGGCGCTGGATGGGTGAGCGTGCTGAGATTCGCATGTTCAATCCTTTTGCTGACGCAGCGCCCATGCGTCTGACCTTCTGGATGGAAGCGTACACCGAGGTGCGACCGCTCAGATACATACTTGACAACGTGGTTCTTGGAGAATTCGCTGTTCCGTCGGGGCGCGCGCCAGCGCGCGCAATCCACCTGTTGCTTCCGCCTGGCGGACATAGACTGACCCTGGGGGCGGCCGCCGCTCCCGACCCTGCGCGGGCTGGCGCGCCGAGCAGCGTGCGGCTGGTCGCGCGTGATGTACGCGGCGCTGTGCGGCAGGCGTAGGGGGGTATTTTAGGGTTGGAGTTTTTTGAAAAATGAATAAACTTTTAATTAAGAGAGTGGTTTGGGGTAT
>ERZ1685331.61-NODE-61-length-35230-cov-20.780128_pt1 | contig 35230 bp, 21 predicted proteins | sample MGYA00580194_ERZ1685331 | MGnify/ENA primary metagenome ERZ1685331 (study PRJEB41501, sample SAMN08275520) | hot springs metagenome | biome: alkaline hot spring; material: microbial mat | place: Russia: Ush-Beldyr | collected 2015-07 | depth 0.5 m m ...
AGGCGCTGACCGGACCAGGTCACCTGCCCCTGCACGACGTAAGGGCGGGTCTGAGACCCGCCCTTACGAGCGTGCGCAGGATGCCAGCAACACGCTCATAATCATCCACTTTAGCGTACAGACGTTCCAGCTCAATGCACTTGAAGAGGGGGACATGACCAACTGCGAGCATATCGCCAGACGAGTATAGCAAGCGCTATTGCGCAAAACCATGACGATATCGACGCGAAATCGTGTCAGTATTGCAACCGGAGAGGGCGCCTTTTCAGTCATGGCACGCACCGCTATGCGCACCTGCCATGCACGCTCCTACCTTCAACCTGCCAGCCTGTTCCTGGCTCAGTACGCCCCCGGCGCAACCGGCGCCGCCGCTCCTTCGCCGATCACCGGCAACCCCTTGCGCCGGCAGAACTCGTCCAGGATGGCGGCAGTTGCGGTTGCGCCGACCCGCGTCACACCAACGCGCAGCACATCGATCAGCGCATCGAGGGTGCGCACGCCGCCAGCCGCCTTCACCTGCACCTGTGGTGAAACGCTGCGCCGCATCAGGATCAGATCGGGGATGGTTGCACCCGATGGCGCAAACCCTGTCGAGGTTTTGACGAAATCCGCCCCCGCCGCTTCGACCAGACGCGCGGCGCGTTCCTTCTCGTCATCGTTCAGGTGGGCGTTCTCCAGAATGACTTTCACCAGCGCCCGGCCTTCGGTTGCAATGACGACGGCGCGAATGTCTTCAAGAACATCCTTATCGTGACCGGAGCGCAGCCAGCCGATGTTGATCACCATGTCGACTTCGACGGCGCCCTGTTCGATCGCCAGGCGCGTCTCGAAGACTTTGGTGGCGGTTGCGTGGCTGCCATGCGGGAAACCGACGACTGTGCCGACCGCCACATCACTACCCGCCAGCAGGCGCGCCGCCAGCGGCACGTCACACGGTTTGACACAGACCGACGCGGTATGATAGCGCCGCGCCAGATCGCACCCGGCAGCGACTTCCTGGATCGTCAGTTCGGGGCGTAAGAGCGAATGATCGATAGTCTTCGCCACCTGTTCGTAGGTCAGGGTTTCGAGCGCGATTTCGGACATGAGAGGGTCTCCTTGCACTGAGTCCAGACACAACGCGATTGTACCACGATGCGCCTGCTGTTCTTGACAGGAGACGCCAATCGCGGGAAAATCAGGCGTCGCCAATCTCCTGATAGTGAGGTGCTCTATGACAGAGATCGCCGCCGCCGTGGTCGGGACCGGGTTCATCGGCGTGGTGCACGTCGAGGCGCTGCGTCGGCTGGGTATTCCGGTACTTGGCGTCGTCGGCTCCAGCGTGGAACGCGCCCGCGCCAAAGCCGATGCGATGGGGCTTCACGTCTACGCCAGCTTCGAGGAGATGCTCGCAGACCCGCGCGTAACGGTCGTGCACATCACCACCCCCAATCACCTGCACTTCCCGCAGGTCAAAGCGGCCATCGCCGCAGGCAAGCACGTGGTCTGTGAAAAGCCGCTGGCGATGACGTCCGCCGAGTCGGCGGAACTGCTGCGCCTGGCAAACGAGGCAGGCATTGTCCACGCCGTCAACTTCAACATTCGCTTCTACCCGCTCTGCCAGCACGCGCGCGCGCTGGTGCAGACGGGCGAAATCGGCGCCACGCGCATCATCCAGGGGTCATACCTGCAGGACTGGCTCATGCTGCCAACAGACTGGAACTGGCGGCTGGAACCGGAACTTGGCGGTGAACTGCGCGCAGTCGCCGACATTGGTTCGCACTGGCTTGATCTGACGACGTTCATTACCGGCGAACAGGTGAGCGCCGTCATGGCTGACATGGCGACGTTCATTCCGGTGCGCCACAAGCCAACCCGACCAATCGACACGTTTACCGGCAAAGAAGTGACTGTTGCCGAGACCGTCGAGCAACCGATCCATACCGAAGACTACGCCAGCATTCTGCTACGCTTCGCCAGTGGGGCGCGCGGCGTGCTGACGGTGTCACAGGTCAGCCCGGGGCGCAAGAACCGGCTCAGTTTTGAGATCGACGGCGAACGCTCATCGCTCGCGTGGGACTCGGAGCGTCCGGAGGAGTTGTGGCTGGGGCGGCGCGAGACCGCCAGCGGGTTGCTGTTACGCGATCCAGCGCTCCTCATGCCCGCAGTGCGCGGCACGACCGACTATCCCGGCGGGCACGCCGAGGGCTTCCCGGACACCTTCAAGCAACTCTACAAAGCGGTCTACCGCGCCATCGCTTCCGGTGCGCCGCCAGCCGCTCCCGACTATCCAACCTTCGCCGACGGACACGCGGAACTGTTGTTGGGAGAAGCGATCCTGCGCAGTGCGCGCGAGGAGCGCTGGGTTGCCATTGAACGCTGAAACGCTGTAGCAACCGGAGCAGTCGCCTGCCACGAAAACGAGCAGGTCTGCGTACCTGAAGGAGAGCATCGATGAAACTTGGATTTTTCACTGCCGCACTCCCGCATCTCTCGCTCGAAGAATGCGTCGGGTGGGGTGCTGCAAACGGCTTCGAAGCCATCGAGATCGCCTGCTGGCCCGCCAGTTCGAGCAAAGAACGACGGTATGCCGGCGTCTGCCACATCGATGTCGAAGCGCTGACCGACGCGCGCGCCGCTGAGATCCGCGACCTGATGGCGCGCACCGGGCTGACGATCTCATCACTCGGCTATTACCCAAACAACCTGCATCCCGACCCTGATCACCGTGCGCAGGTCAATGCACATCTGAAGAAGGTCATCGACGCTGCGAGCACACTCGGCGTCGGCGTTGTTGGCACCTTCATCGGGCGTGACCAGACGAAGAACGTCCCTGACAACCTGGAGCAGTTTGCCGCCGTCTGGCCCTCGCTGGTACGGTACGCCGGCGAGCGCAATGTCAAGATCGCCATCGAGAACTGCCCGATGATCTTCAGTTACGACGAGTGGCCCGGCGGAACGAACCTGGCGCACTCACCGGCGATCTGGCGCGAAATGTTCCGCATCATCCCGGACGAAAACTTCGGTCTGAACCTCGACCCGTCGCACCTTGTCTGGCAGATGATCGATTACGAACGCGCTGTATACGAATTCAAAGACCGCCTGTTCCACGTCCACGCCAAAGACATGGAGATCAACCGTGACGGGTTGTACGCACACGGGGTCATGTCTGCTGGCATGGGATGGCAGATTCCGCGCCTGCCGGGGTTGGGCGAGGTGCGCTGGGATCGGTTCATCGCTGCGCTCTATGCCGTCGGCTACGACTTTGTACTGAGCATCGAACACGAGGATCGCAAATTCGAGGGAACCGAGGAGTTGGTAAAGCGTGGTTTCCTGCTGGCGCGCAACGTGCTGCGGCCGTATCTGGTGTGAGGATCGTCGAAGGTTGCGGGTTGGCTGGTCGGCGCTGCCCATCACCCATTGTTATTGTTATCGTTATCGTTATAATCTTGGGCGCCCCGTGGGGGCGCCCTTGCCAGCACTTCCGCTCCATGCCTCCGCGCGACTGTCACGTCTGCTCTGCTACTCCTCCGCGTAGCGTTCTTCCTTCCAGGGGTCGGCATTGTTGTTATAGCCGTAGCGCTCCCAGAAGCCAGGGCGATCCTCCCGCATGAACTCGATGCCACGCAGCCATTTCGCGCTCTTCCAGAAATACTTGCGCGGCGTCAGCAGGCGGAGCGGATAGCCATGCTCCGGCGTCAACTCCTCACCTTCGTATTTGTACGCCAGCAGTGCATCTTTCTCCAACAGCACATCGAGCGGCACATTCGTCGTAAAACCGTGTTCGCAATGCGCCATGACATACCTTGCAGACGGCTTGAGCGGCGGGATGTGCTTGAGGAACTCCTCGAACTGCACGCCTTCCCAGCGGGTATCGAGTTTACTCCAGCGCGTCACGCAGTGGATATCAGTTGTAATCGTTATCGTGGGCAGCGCGCGGAACTCCGCAAAACTGAAGCGCGCCGGCGCCTCGATTTCACCCCAGACGCGCAGATCCCAGTCATGTTCGACGTTCTGGTAGATCGGCACATCGCCATAGTGAAGAACCGGAAACTTTTCAGTGACATACTGGTTGGGGGGCACACGATCGCGCGTGTGGGAGGGAGTACGGTCGTACTGTTTCTTGAACAACTCAGACATACCGCCCCGGATTTCTAGAAGCTCAGACTTTCAAAAGCGATACCCATCCGAACCGCCCGGCGATAGGATGCATCTCCAACAATTTCGCGCAACGCGCGATGGATCAGATCGCGCTCCATTGGCTCATTGTAGCATTGCATCAACCGATGAATAGGCTCCGCCAGGTCATGTGACGGGCAGAACGTATATGCAGGACCGTCTTTCGTCACCGCCTCGGAGAGCACGCCACTCTCCGCCAGTTCACGCAACGCCTCGCGCGTGCTCCAGATATCACGATAGATCCGGTCTGCCACCTGCGCGGCGGTCGCGCACAGGTTCTGATGTTCGGCGAACATAAGCACCAGTTGCAGTTTCAGAGGCGTATCGATCACTCTCTCGAGCAACGAACGCACGCTCTGGTCGATCATTGACCTGCCTCCTCTCGAACTAGGGTCGTCAGCGACCTGATCCATCAGCAGCTCGCGCAGAAACGCTCCTGCCGACGTGGGCATCCTGCGTGCGTGGGAGGAGCCGCTCCGGGTCGGCATATCGCTCTATGCCGTCGATTGTGGATTTTATCACAAGATTGTTGCAGACCCTCTTTAGTATACTACAAAAGGTGGGCAATTGCTAGATGGTTTTAAGGCATAAGTTTCAAACTCACAATCACGGGTTGACATCTATCCACCTTTAGTGCTACCATCCATCGAACAGACGGTGCATCTGTTCGATGGCGTCGCATGCGCAGCGCGCCAGTGAAGGGGGAAAGCCATGAGTCAGTCGGAGCGGATACTGCTGGTTGACGATGAAGCCAACATTCGGTTGACGCTGGGCGCAATGCTGATGCGCGCTGGCTATGAGGTGACGACTGCTTCCAGTGGCGCTGAAGCCATTGCGCTCCTTGACGAGCAGACGTTCGATCTGTTGCTTGTCGATCTCAAGATGCCCGGCGTTGACGGGATGCAGGTGGTGACGGCAGCCCGGGCGCGTCATCCAGATACTGCGATCATCATTCTGACCGGGCATGGTTCGCTCGAAACTGCCATCGAAGGATTGCGGCACGGCATCTTCGACTATCTGTTGAAGAACACCGAGCCGTCGAAGGTGATCGAGCGCATCCAGGCGGCGCTGCAGGCGCACGCCGCCGAGCAGCGCCGGCGCGCGCTGCTGAACGCGGTTGACGCCGCAGTCCAGGAACTGCGTGGCTCAGTCGCCGCAACCGTCGAGACGACTCCAGCGGCGCAAGCCGAACGCACGATTGTGATTGGTCAGTTGCAACTCGATACATGGCGTCAGGTCGCCACCCTGGGCGGGCGCACGCTGGCGCTGACGCCGACCGAGTTTCGGGTGCTGCTCTGCCTTGCCGAGCACGCCGGTACAATGCTATCGTACAGCCAGCTTGTGAAGTGCGCTCAAGGGTACGATGCCAGCGATCTGGAGGCGGGTGAGTTGATCAAGCCGCACATCCATCATCTGCGCCAGAAACTGGAGCCCGATCCCAGTTCGCCGCGCTATATCCTCAATGTGCGTGGCAAAGGGTATCTCCTCGCTGTCAACAACGAATCGTCGTGATGTTGGGGCGTGGTACGCCGGTTGGGGCGATGCTGATCCCGAATCAGGGACAGTTGGGGCACTGCGTACCGTGCCCCAACCGTCTTTAGAGCAGCGACGCCAGGCGGCGCATGCCTTCATCGATCTGCTGCGGCGTCACGGCGCAGAATGGCAATCGCACGAAACGCTCGCCGTCCGGCGCCGGACCTTCGTCGGGATCGGCGAAGAACGCCTGCCCCTCGGTCAGCACCAACCCGATCTCCTTCGCGCGGGCGACGAGATTGCGGGTGTTGGCGTCCGCCGGAAGGGTAACGCTCACAAAGAAACCGCCATCCGGCTCAGAAGCGACGACGCCCTTCAGATAGCGTCGCACGGCGCTCATCATCGCCTCCCAGCGCGGCTGGTACAGTTCCTTCAAGCGCTCGATATTTGGCGCCATCCAGCCGCGCCGGATGAACTCGGCAACAGCGGCCTGCGTCGGCAGCACCGGCGACAGATAGGTGTTCTCGCCTTCCTTGGTCACCGCTGCCACCAGCGACGCCGGCGCAACCATATACCCGACGCGCATGCCAGGGCTGAGGAGTTTGCTGAACGACGTGATGGTGATCACGCGCCCCGGGTTGATCTCGCGCATCATCGGCACGCTTTTGCCCCGGTAGCGTAGCAGGCGATAGGGAATATCTTCAATAACCCAGAACCCGTACCGTTCGGCAATCTCCAGAATGGCGCGGCGCTTTTCCAACGATGTCGTGACGCCAGCCGGATTCTGAAAGTCGGGCACGGTGTAGAGGAACGCCGGCGTCTGACGTGTGACCTCGGCTTCCAGGCGCGTCACATCGAGTCCGTCCGCCTCGAGTGGGATGCCGACAACCCGCGCACCGCGACGACGAAACGTCGTAATCGCGCGGTCGTAACTGGGTTGCTCCGTCAGGACGGTCGCGCCAGGGCGCACCAGATGCGCCGCCAGCAGGTCCTGCAACTGCAACGATCCGTTAGCGACCATAATTTCGTTATCTTTGACGCCATACTCGGCGGCAAGCAATGACCGCAACGGCGCATAGCCGGGTTGATGGCCGTACTGCAAGACGACCGCTGCATCGGATTCGACGGCTGTTGCCAGACATTCGGCGATCTGCGCCGTCGGAAATGCTTCGGTTGGCGGAACGCCGCGGGTAAAAACAATCGTGTCGTGCATGGTCCTTCCTTTGGTTAAGAGATTACCACCCGGGATTGTGAAGAATTTTACAACACATCCGCCTGGATGTGTATACTAAGGGTGCTGGTTCTTTGTGATGAACCGCACAAGGTTACCGCCAATCTACAACATCCTGGAAGGGGGACATCGTGCTGCCTGTCAATGAAAGCGTCTTTGATCGCGACATTCGCCTCGGCGTCGGTCTGTTGATGTTCCTGTTCGGCTTTTTTGGGCTGACCGGCATCTGGCAGATTGTGCTCACGGTCATTGCAGTATTGCTGATCGTCAGCGCTGCCACCGGTTTTTGCCCGCTCTACGCGCTGCTCCACGTCAACACCAGGTCTGCCGGGCGCAGCAACAAGTGACGCCACAACCTCCACGACGAGGCGAAGGGAGGGCGCATGCCCTCCTTTTTTTCTGCCAGATCGGGGAGTTTTCACCGAGCGTGCCCGGCGCTTAACCGGATAACCGCCGGGGCGATCTCAGTGCGAGCCGCCACGCTTCGTTCGCCGCAGGCGCCGCGAAGCAATCTCCCGACGCGGCGCCTCGCAACGACGGTAGCGCCGGACTATTCGGACAAGCCGCTCAGTCCCACTGTGCAACCATCGCATCGATCCGCGCCAGAGGCTCATGCACAACGTCGGGCGCAGGATGTCCATCGACCCAGTGCTGCAACCGCCGTGCCGCCTCCGCATGAATATCGTCCGTCAATACCCAGCAACTGCTGTACATCCGCTCCTGGTATCGCTGCGCCACGGAACGCACCGTCTGCGGATGCTGGCGGTAGGTGAGCAGCGTCAGACGTTCCACGGTTGCACCGAGCTGCTGAAGATGCTCCCGAAACCGTTCATCCAGACCATGCGGGACGCCGTCTCGTCGCTGGTCCGGTGGAACGTTCAGTTCGTCCAGAATCGCCGACCACGCCTGCTGCACCTGCCCCCGCAGCGTAGGGGCAGCGCCCTCCTGCCCGTCGCGCTCATCGCTGGCGATCACGATTGCGCCCTGTGGACGCAGCACGCGGCGCACTTCATTCAGCACCTGCCGCCAGTCTTCCACCAGATGCAGCACGTGCGCCATCACCCCGGCATCGAACGCTGCACCAGACAGTGGCAGGCGCATGATGTCGGCGCACACCAGATGCGCCTGGTGGGTTCGCCCATCGAGTTTTCGGCGCAATTGCCCCATCATACGCCGCGAGAGATCGACGCCGACATAGAAATACCCCGCCTCAATGAAAGGGAGCGCAATGCGCCCCGTTCCGACGCCCGCCTCGATCAACCGTGCGTGCCGGCTCAGTTGAAGCGTTGCAACAATCGCATCGCGCAACTGCTCGGCAACACCCGGCGGATAGCCGCGGGTGGCGTCGTAGTAATCAACTGCGCGATCAAACGAGATGCCTGACATAACGGACCAAGAGCCTCTCCGAATAATCAGGGAATCAGTGTCATGACGATCGTTGAACGTTCCACGTGCACTATGCAACGTTCAACCTGGTTCTACCCTCAAACTCGCCCCATTCAACGTCCTGGCGATCCTTCACCGCGTTGCTCGCCAGGCAGCGGCAGGCGCGGCCGTTCACCAAACTCCGGCAATCTGGGCGGATTATCGCTCATCAGGCGCAGCACCTCGGCGATGGCGCGCTCGAGTTGCGGATCTGCGCCTGCTACATAGTCCTGTGGTCGCATCTCAACTTCGATATCCGGTTCGACGCCATGGTTTTCCAACTGCCAGCCGACCTCCGCCGACCAGAAGGAGAATTCTGGTTGGGTTGTCACTCCGCCATCGATCAGCGTGTCGCGCGGATTAATGCCAATCACTCCGCCCCAGGTGCGCTTGCCAATCAGCGGTCCGAGTTTCATCATCTTGAAGACATGGCTGATGATGTCGCCATCGGAACCGGCAGCCTCATTGATAATCGCCACCATTGGTCCCATAATCGACTCGGGCGGATAGGGCGCCGGTTCACCCCAGCGTGAAACATCGTATCCCAGGCGTTTGCGCGCCAGTTTCTCGGCAATCAGCGGTGATACGAAACCGCCCGCATTATACCGCACATCGACGATCAACCCCTCGCGCGTCACTTCGGCAAGGAAGCCGCGATGAAACTCGGCATACCCATACGCCTGCATATCGGGAATGTGGAGATACCCGACGCGCCCGTTCGTCGCCTCGTGCACTATCGTGCGATTGCGCTCCACCCATTCGCGGTAGCGCGCCTGCGTGTCGTCATGGAGCGCCTTAACCGTCACTGCGCGGAGCGTTCCATCAGCTTTCCTGAACGTCAACAACACATCGCTCCCTGCCTGATTGACCAGCAACTCGTGCGGCGATATCCTGCGCCCGACGCGCCGGCTGCCGACCGCAATCAGGCGATCACCCGGCACAATGTTGACTCCGGGGCGTGCCAGCGGCGAACTGGTGCGCTCGTCCCACACGTCGCCAGTGATAATGCGCTCGACTACATAACTGTCGGTTTCAGCGTCGTAGCGCAGATCGGCGCCGAGTTTCCCAAGACTGTAGCGTGGCTCCGGGCGATAGTCGCCGCCATACTCATAGGCGTGCGATGTGCCCAGTTCCCCCTGCATTTCCCACAGCAGATCGGAGAACTCGCCGCGCGTGGCAACCCGATCGAGGAGCGGCAGATAGCGCTGGTAGACTGCCAGCCAGTCCACCCCCGACATATCGGGCGTCCAGAAGTGATCGCGCTGCAACCGCCAGGCTTCGCGGTACATCTGCGCCCACTCGGCGGGCGGCGAAATCATCAGTTTGATGCGCCCCAGATCGATCCAGCCGCTCTTCCGTCCCGGTTCGTTGCTATTGTCCTTTGGCTTTTCACCCGCTTTGACGACGCGCACCCGATTGCCTGCGCGGTACATTAGCGTCTTTGAGTCATTGGAAAGACGGAATGAGGACACGCCTTCGATCAATGTTTCGCTGCTGAGGGTCTCGAAATCGTACACATCGAGCCGCCCGCGCGCTGCGACAGACTCGCCCGGTATCCAGGACTGACCGAGCGCGCCTTCGATCGGGAAGATGGTAAAGAGCGCCTTGCCCGGAATACCCGCGATCTGCCTGTATCGACCGACCGGCAACGGAAACGCTACGATCCGGTCGGCAATTCCTTCCAGGTCGATGGCAATCGTCTGCTCAGATTTTGCCGGTCCTTTTTCTGCACTCTCGCCAGAGGACGCTTCACCGCCAGACTCGCCGGAAGGTTTCGTTTCATCCGCGGGCGGCTTCGGCGCCGCCTGTTCGAGCGGGTGTGGTCCCGGCACGAACGGCGAGCGCAGGTTGGCGCGCAGCGTCGCCAGAAATGGGCGCGCACCGCGTGGGAAGCCAAGATCGAAGTGTATGTCGTCGTACACCGGGTCGAAATCGCGCGACGAGATGAAGTAGAGATATTTGCCCTCCGGATCGAACGCTGGCGACCGGTCGACCAGCACCGGTCGCGTGACCGGCGTTATTGCCCCGGTGGCGACCTCGCACAACTTAATCACCGACGTCTGCTGTGTTTCCCAGAAGCCATACGCCAGCCAGCGTCCATCCGGCGACCAGGCGATGCCAGGCATCGCGGCATACCGGCTCCGGTCGAGCAGTCGCGTGGTGCGCTCAGTCAGATTGACCAGCAGCAGATCATTCCGGTTGTTGGCAATGGCGACAAGCGGCGCTTTGGGTGAGACAGCCAGCATCATGGGGCGTCCGATATCGAGGCCTTCCAGTCGCACCGGTTCGTCAAACGGCGAAAAAGCCGCACTCGAAGCCGCGGAGTCGTCGGAAGTCGCTTTTTGCACGCCATTGCCGAATGTGACGGGATGCACCTCGAGGGTTTCCTCACCGGCAGCATCGCTGACCACCACAATCCGCCGACCATCAGGCAGCCAGTCAGCCAGGCGATAGCGCACAGCGCCAGGATCGCCGTGCTGCAGCACGGCGCCTTCCCAGTTGCCGAACGTGAATGGTTTGCCACGCACGACTGCTGCGAGCGCGTGCCCGGCGGGGTGGAGAGCAACGCTCTGGAGGAAACGCGCCGGATCGACAAAACGGCGCTTCCGTTGCGTTCGCGGGCTGTGCAGTTCGACATCGATCCTGCGCGATGTGTTGCTTGCCGGATCGAACAGGTACAGATCGGCGCCGGCGTGGTACACAATCCGCCGTCCGTCGGTGAAAGGAAAGCGCGCGTAGTACTCGCGGTGCCAGGTGTGGCGCTGCAGGTCTTCGCCGGTTGGCAGGCAGGAGTAGAGATTGCCGACCCCTTCGTGATCGGAGACAAAATAGATGCGCTCGCCAACCCACAGCGGAATGGCGATGTTGCCGGGCAGCGCAATCAGGCGCCGCCACTCGCCTGTCCCGTCCGGGTCGATCCACACATCACCGGTGCGCCCGCCGCGGTAGCGCTTCCATCGCGCCGGGTCACTCTCGTTACGCCCAATCACTACGCCGCCATCCGGTCCATATGAGATCGTGACTGCCGGACCGGTCGGCAGGGGGCGCGGTTCGCCGCCATCGGCGCCGATGGCGTAGAGCAACGCCATCCGCGAAAATGGAAGGCTGGCGGAACTGGCGAACAGAATCTCGCGGCCATCACGGCTCCAGCCGCAGACGCGCATGGTTGCGCCAAGAAACGTCAGGCGACGCGCCTCGCCGCCTGTGGCAGGCATCACGAACACCTCGCCAGGTCCTTCATCGCGCCCGACGAACGCCAGGAGCGCGCCGTCCGGCGACAGCGCCGGCGACCAGACGCTGCCGGGGTTGGCGGTCAGCCGTCGCGCCACACCGCCCGACGCCGGAACCGACCAGAGATCATCCTCGCAGACAAAGACGATGGTGTCGCCGTGAATGGTTGGCCAGCGGTAGTACCCTTGTGGAGCCATGTTTCCCCCGTCATATACGGCATCAGTGCCGGTCGAACCTTATGAGAACAGTGTGCGCCGGTTACGTGCCTGCTATGCTCGCAAGCAGTGTAGCACATGTGGCGCTCGGCGGGATCGAATGCCTGCTGGCACAGGTGGAACGGGTTCACCCGCCCGGCGGTTGATGGATTATGGACAATAATCCGCTATTCGCCTTTCGCCTGGCGGCTGAAGTCGCGGGCTATGGGAAGCGAAGCCCGCCTGCGCGAACGAGATCGGGTGAGAATGGACTCATTGCGCAAAGACCTCCATGCGTGTCCGTCAGGTCTGCGCGGTGCGTGGCGTGCGGGTGCGCACGACGCTGGCGCTGTCGCGCCCTCCTCTGCGGGCAGCCCCGCTGGCGCGGGGCTTTGTGAGCGACGGCGAGGGGGGACCAGGGTGCGGCGAAGGCAGCCCCGCTGGCGCGAGGCTTTGTGCGCTCAGTGCAGGCAGTATGGATCTTGAACACATACGGTGCTCTTCCCTGAAGCCCGGCGACTGAAGCTGCGGGCTACGGCGCACGAAGTCTGCTGTCGCAGGCGAGCAGCGTGAACAGCCGCCTCTTAACCTGGCATTGACAAGCGATTCAGGTGATGTTATCATTTCCATGCCCTGCACTTCAAGCGGATGTTCCCAAGAGTGGTTGTGCCAAAACGACGCTGCTGACGGCCAGGATGCCGTCAATGCGCCACGCAGGCGCTGTTTTGACGTACCCGATGCTTATCAAATTCAGGACATGTTCTCCTCCGTTCCCGGCGCTGCGGCGTATCAGCGGCAGCGTGAAGGAAACGTTGCGCACGCATACGCAACGGAATAGATTCCCCGCATTTCAGCACATGGAAAGGAACGACAGCGTATGGACCAGGACACCCGATCACGTCTAACGCGGCGTGCATTTCTGCGCGCTGCCGCTATTGGCGTCGGTTCCGCAGCGCTTGCTGCCTGTGGCGGCGGAGGCGCCACCGCTCCTACAGCGCCGCCCGCAACTATTCCTCCGCCGACGACCGCTCCAACACTGGCGCCTGTGCAACCAACCCCGCCACCCACTGCTGCACCGGCACCCACCGCTGCGCCAGCCAGCGCCGTCACCAATTCACTCGGCGTTACCCTGCCAGCCAATGCTGCACCCCTCGAACAACAGGCATTCGTCGTCTACTTCGACATCACCGCCGACTTTACCAGCCCCAATCAGATGGAGACAATCTACAAGTCGGGCGGGTTCGGCAGCATTACCAACCTGACCGGCGATACGCTCGTGCGCCTGAACAAGGACTTCCAGGTGCAACCGGCTGCTGCGCTCTCCTGGTCCTCCGACGAGACCGGCAAGGTCTGGACGTTCAACCTGGACCCCAACCTCGTCTGGAGCGACGGCACACCGGTGACAGCGGAAGACTTCGTGGCGACCTTCCGCTACGCCGCCGACCCGACGCACGCCTGGGACTTCGCCTGGTACTACAGCGCACCCGGCGCGATCAAGAACTGGGACAAATGCGTTGCGGGCGAACTGCCGCTGGATCAACTGGGTGTCACCGCCAAAGATAAGCACACGCTGGTGATCGAAAGCGAAACGCCAGCGCCCTTCCTGCCCGCCAAACTGGTCTACAGCGAAGTGCTGAGCGCCGCAAAGCTGAAAGAATTCGGCTCTGGTCTTTACACCGCTGACCCGGCAAAGACGATTTCGTGCGGACCATACCTGCTGAAGGAGTTCAAGCCCGGCGAGCGGGTAGTGTTCGAGATCAATCCGACCTACAAAGGCACGAACCGCCCGCGCATTGAGCGGGTGATCCAGATCGCCGCACGACCGGAAGCCATGTTCGCCGGGTATCAGGCAGGCGAAGTAGACCGGGTGACCGGCGAGCAGTTGCAGACTGCCGACAACGAAATCATTGCCCGCGATCCCGAACTGTCGAGGCAGGTGCGCCTGACAGCCGCCGACTTCCGCACCGACTATCTTTTCTTCGACTGCCAGAATCCGCCGTTCAACGATGTGCGCGTGCGCCAGGCGTTCAGCCACATCATCGACCGCGATACGCTGATCAAGTCGATTATTACACCAACGCAGGGCATCCCGGCATACTCGTTCCTGATGCCCGGTTTCCCGGCGTCGAACTCCGAAGGGCTGAAGAACATCCAGCGGTACGATCCCGAACGTGGCCGCGCGCTACTGAAGGAAGCCGGTTATGAGGGCGGCAAGGGCTTCCCCAAACTGACCCTCTGGCTGCGCAACGAGCCACAGATCCGCCAGGCGCTCGCAGCCGCGATTGCAGCCGAGATCACCCAGGAGTACGGCATCGAAGTCGAGGTCTCGAACAAAGAGTTCAAGACCTTCATGGACGCGCTCAACGCCAAGCCGACACAGATCCAGTTCGGCATGGTGTCGTATGGCATCGACTTCCTCGATCCATCGAACATGCTCGGCGTCTGGCTCAGCACTGGTCGGCACAACTGGTTCAACAAAACGTACGACGAGATGGTGCTGAAAGCGGCGGAAATGACCGATCAGGAAGCGCGCATCAAGATCTTCCAGGACGCCGAACGGTTGCTCTGCGAAGAGGCGCCGGCGGTCTTCATCTACCACCGAACCGTTGCCGACATCTACAAGCCGTATGTCGTCGGCGAGTGCTTCGAGCCGAACATCGCAGGGTTCGCCGGATTGCAGTGGCCCGGCTTCACCTCGATGAGCGACTCGCTGCAGACGCTGTACATCAGCAATGAGGTGACGAAGTATCGCAAGGGGACGCCGAGGTAAGGGTTCGACGCCGCGTTGGGTCGTCCTGGAGAGGCGGGTATGAGACTCGTCCCTCCAGGATGACCCGATCAGGTCGCGTGGCAAACGGAGTTGATTATGGTTGCGTATGTTGCTCAACGGCTGGCGGGGCTGGCGTTTGTGTTCATTCTGGTGTCGATTGTGGCGTTTTTGTTGATGCATGCCACGCCAGGCGGACCGTCCGACGAACCCAACATGCCGCTGCCGCCTGCCGCAAAAGAGAACATTTTGCGTAAATGTGGGCTTGATCAGCCGCTTCATATTCAATACATCAACTACATGGCGAATGCGTTGCGCGGCGACTTCGGGTATTCATTCTCCAGCCCGACTGAAACGGTTGCGCAGGTGATCGGGCGCACCTGGCCCATTAGCATCACCCTCGGCGGCATTACCGTCGTTGTGGCGCTCGGCAGCGGCATTCTGCTCGGCATTCTGGCGGCGATACAACAGAATAGCATCCTGGATTATGTCGTAACCTTCATTGCCACCCTCGGGCTGACGGTGCCAAACTTTGTGATTGCACTGTGGCTGATTCTGGTCTTTGCGGTTGAACTGCGGTGGTTGCCGCTCGGCGGTTGGGGCGACGACTGGCGGCAGATCATTATGCCGATGATCGCACTGGGATTGGGTCCGATGGGCATTGCCACCCGCTACACCCGCGCCAGCCTCGTCGATGTCTTCACTGCGGATTACATCCGAACGGCGCGCGCCAAAGGGCTGGCAGAGCGGATGGTGGTGATGCGTCACGCGATCAAGAATGCGCTCATTCCGATCATTACCGTCCTCGGTCCGCGCATTCCGGACCTGATCACCGGCACCATCTTTGTCGAAACCATGTTCCGCGTTCCAGGGTTGGGCAAGTTCTTCGTCGAAAGCGTCCTCGACCGTGACTACCCCATGATCATGGCGCTGATGCTGCTGATAGCTGTGCTGTGGGGGCTGGTCTACCTGATCACCGACCTGCTCTATACGGTCATCGACCCGCGCGTCAAACTGACCTGAGCCACGATAAGAGAGTGTTATGAGCGCAATTGTTTCGGACAAAGCTGTCACCGCAGTTGATCCCATCATTTCGCGCCCTCCCAGCAATCTCTGGCGCGACGCCGCCATCCGCTTCTCGAAGAACAAACTGGCGATGGGGGCGCTGATCGTCGTTGGGGTCCTGGTGTTCATTGGCATCTTTGCCGATGTTCTGGCGCCGCAGCCCAATTTCGCCCGCCCCATCGATGCGCGCAAGTTCCCCGGCGAGGCGGGATACATCCTGGGCACCGACGATGTCGGGCGCGATATGTTGAAACGCCTGATCCACGGCGTGCGCACGTCGCTGATCGTCGGCATCTCGGTCCAGGCGATTGCGCTGGTCATTGGGGCAACTCTGGGATTGGGCGCGGGTTTTTTGGGGGGATGGGTCGATTTCTTCGTCATGCGGATCGTGGAGTTGTTCACTGCTATCCCGCAGTTGTTGTTTGCGTTGTTTCTGATCTCGATCTTTGGCGGCGGTTTGTTTAATGTCATTCTGGCAATCGCACTGATCGGCTGGGTTGATATCTGTCGCCTTACGCGCGCCCAACTCTTTTCACTGCGCGAAAAGGAGTTTATCGAAGCCGCTCGCGCTCTAGGCATTCCCCCTTTCCAGATTGCCTGGCGCCATCTGCTGCCGAATGCGCTTACCCCCCTCATTATCGCTGTGACCCTCGGCGTTCCCACTGCCATCTTCACCGAAGCCGGCCTCAGTTTCCTGGGGCTTGGCATCAATGAACCGACTGCCAGCCTCGGCAAAATGGTCGGCGCTTCGTTCGCCTACATCCGCGTCTACTGGCACATGGGTCTGCTCCCCACGCTCCTGATTGCCCTGATTATGCTCAGTTTCTCGTTCGTCGGCGACGGACTGCGCGACGCGCTCGACCCACGGTTGAGAAAGTAGGAGAGAGGCGAGCGCCAGGCGACGACATGGCGGCTGAACGAGTGCCCGGTTGCCAGCCGTTTATGAGATTACCCTGCGCGCTGCCGCCGCTCTGCGGCTGACGGACGACACGCCGTGCAACTCGCCAGTGTGCTCACAGCCGCCTGGATGCCATTGTGGCGCATGCTCCGAAGGCGCGACGCCATCTTTCCACCGTCAGACGTGTTGACAACCTTAGCGCGTGCGCGCCCTGGCGCGATACGTGAACGGTGAGAGGAGCGACAGTTGAATTCAGAAGCGCTATCAACAACGGTGCGCTATCTCAAGGTGATGGCGCACGCAACCCGCCTCCGCATCCTGGGCATTCTTGCCGATGGAGAGTGGAGCGCGTCCGAGCTGGCCGAGTTGCTTGACACGACTGGACCGACCATATCACGCCACCTGGCAAAACTACAGGAGGTCGATCTCATTCGGATGCGAAGTGACGGCGCCAACAATGTCTACTGCTTGAATGACGAAACGCTGCAACGAATCAACCGCGACCTGATCAGCCCTGCCAGTATCGCTTCGATTGGTGACGAGAGCGTCGGCGCTGCCTGGGAGCAGCGGGTTCTTGCGACTTTTCTCGACGGTGACAGACTCACGAAGATACCTGACAAGCCCAGAAAGCGCATGGTCATTCTCAAATGGCTGGTTCAGAAGTTCTCACCGGGGGTCAGATATCCAGAAGCGCAGGTCAATACGATCATCAGGCGCCATCATGATGATACCGCCACGCTGCGGCGCGAACTGATTGCAGCCGGACTCATGCGGCGCGATGGCGGCATCTACTGGCGTGTGGATTGAAGCATGCCAGACGGACGGCGTGCAATGCAGCGATGGTGCGATAATCATATATAATGCTCTCAGACAACGCGCACGTTCAGCCTGCGCGTCTGCATCCGCATCTGTCACTCCAGGAATGCAACCATGGCGGTTGATATTGTGCTCCCACAGATCGGCGAAAGCATGACCGAAGCCACGATCGGGCGCTGGCTCAAGCGCGTCGGCGACCGCATCGAGCGCTTCGAGGCGCTGGTGGAAGTCGAAACGGATAAAGTCTCGACCGAAGTGACGTCGATCGCCAGCGGCATCTTGCTCGAAATCATTACCCCGGAGGGTGCAACCGTACCGGTCGGCACACTCCTGGCGCGCATCGGCGAGACGGCAGAAGCGCGTGTGAGCGTGGCGTCGTCGCCGTCGCACGCAGCAACATCCCCACCAGAACCAGAACCTGTGCGCACCCGCCGCGGCGACGGTCCGCCGATCACGCCGGTTGTGGCGCGCCTGGCTGCCGAATATGGCATCGATCTGAGCCAGATCCGCGGCACTGGCGCCGGCGGGCGCGTCAGTAAGAAGGACGTATTGCGCTACATCGAGATGCAGAAAGCGTCTGCCGCTTCGCTGCCCGCCGTGCCCGAAGCGCCGCCTCCTCCGGCGCCCAAAGCGCCGCTGCCCCCTGCGGTGCGCGAAATTCCTCCTCCTCTCGCTATGCCCGAAGCGCCTCCTGCCGCGCCAGCCGCACAACCGCTGCCCGATGATGCAACCCTTACGCCGCTGACAACCATGCGCCGCGTGATTGCCGATCATATGGTGCGCTCGCTGCGCGACGCCCCGCAGGCAACCACGGTTTTCGAGGTCGATATGGGGCGTGTGCTGGCGCATCGCGAGCGGTATCGCGCCTCCTTCGAGCAGCAAGGGATACGTCTGACCCTGACGGCATATGTGGTGCAGGCGGTTGCGACTGCATTGCGCCGCGTTCCGGCACTGAATACGCGCTTCACCGATGAGGGGATTATCACCTACCGGCGTATCAATATTGGCGTGGCGGTTGCTCTTGATGATGGATTGATTGTTCCAGTGCTGCGCGACGCCGACGAAAAAAGTCTGGCTGGCATCGCGCGCGCGCTGAACGACCTGACGGAACGCGCCCGCGCGCGCCGACTGCAACCGGACGACACCGAAGGGGGGACGTTTACGATCTCGAACCACGGCGTCGGCGGCAGCCTGTTCGCCACGCCAATCCTCAACCGCGGGCAGAGCGGCATTCTTGGCGTCGGCGCGGTGGTCAAACGTCCAGTCGTGGCGACCCATCAGGGAAGTGATGCTCTTGTCATTCGCCCGATGTGCTACCTGTCGCTGACGTTCGACCACCGCGCCTGTGATGGAGCGACCGCCGATGCATTTCTGGCAGCGGTCAAAGAGACGCTCGAAACCTATCCAGAGCGGTGACGCTCACGGCGCAACTGTCGGCGTCGGCTTTGCGCGCGGCACGACGCACATCAACTCAACCGGCGTGGCAGTCGGGGCGAGGCTCCCAAGATTCACCAACCGCTCGGCGCCATACTGGTATGTGCGGATCGGAAGCGGACGGTCGCTCAGGCGTAAGCGGACGCTGACCGGGTACTCTCCCGGTCGTTCAGGTCCAACCAGCATATCGATCCGGTAGGCGCCATTGGGCGCCACGCTTCCTCCACTCACTGCGCGCTTGCCAAAGTAGAGAAGAAACGACTCGCGCGGCGGTCCAATGCCGGTGAGCACAATCCGGTCGCCCGACCGACACTCGAACCGTACCAGTTCCGCCAGCGGAATCTCAGGAGTGGGTGTTGCCACAGGCGGCGCAGGCGGCGCAACCGGCGGCGGTGCAACCGGCGGCGGCGCCACGGTAGGTAGCGGAAGCGGCGCCGCAGTTGGCGCCACGGTTGGCGGAGGCGGTGTGACCGTTGGCTGCGGCGTAGGGGTTGGTGTTACCACAGCGACAGCCACCGACGCCTCTGCACGAACGCCAAACCGGCTGACTGCCAGAATGCTCAGGTCGGGAGGAATGGCCGTCGCGTCGAGAAACTCGAAGGTCCGGCGACCGGATGCGGCAGGCGCCTGTACGCCAAGCGGCAACAGTTCGACACGCTGTGCATTGTCGATTTCATAGATCAGGCGCGCCGGTTGACCGGCTATTTGCGGCGAGACTTCAAAGCGTGGGTTGCGAATAACCGGCGGGCGCGTCACGAAATAGACAATCGCCAGCAACGCCAGCAGCGCTATCGGGACGAGCCATGGCGGTATCAGAGCGCGCTGCACAAACTGCGCCGATGACGTCTGAGTTTCCGAACGCTTCTCCGTGCGGGCGTGGATCGAAAAACTGCGAGGTTGTGGCGATCCAAACCAGCGGATCGGACCGCGCACCACCAGGCGATGCTTGAACGACGCGCCAGGTTCGAGCGCAACAGCGTCTTCCCCCAGGTTGAAGGCCAGCGCCTGCTCATCGTCCTCACCCGTGACTGTGTAGCGCATCGGCACATTCCCGGCATTCGTCAGAGCCAGGTTGTACGATGCTTTGCGCCATCCGGCGACGCGGCGCGGTTTCAGTTCCAGGCGATGCTCGGTGAACGGTTGAACATTCCAGGTCGCCTGCGCCGTACCCGCTTCATTCGGGCGGCTGCGCGAGCGGGCATACACTGTGACCGGATATGGACCGGCACGATTCTCCGGTGTGCGTGGGACATTGATATTGAGCGCAACCGGAGCGCGACCGTTCGGCAACAATTGCGGTTCCGGAGGCGGACCCTGAATCCAGGTTTCCGGCGCGCCCTGCACTTCAACGCGCAGATGATCGACATTATCGCTGTAATTGTAAAGCGTCATGCGCAGGACGGACGGCATGCCAGGGGTGAGGGTCATGACGTCCTGTTCGAGTTCGACACCGTAGCGGTTGGAACTGAGCGGCGGTTGCGTGACGCCAATCACGTCTGGCGGAGCATCGCCAGCCGAGGGAGGTGTTTGCGTTGGAGATGCGCTGCGCGCAACGCCGGGCGGCGGCATTTGCGTGGGCGCGGCGGTCGGTGGAGTCATCACCGGTGCGCCAAAACTCGGCGTCACCGGCGCCGGCGGGCGCGCCGTCGGTGGCGCGACGGGCGGCGCGACAGGCGGCGGAGGCACGGCGACCGCCGTTGGACCGGGAGCGCCATAGACAACCGGCGCCCCCACACTTGCCGCCTGCATCAGCGGCGGAATCAGGCGCAACCAGTAGACCCCGATACGCACTGGAGCGCCGCCCTGCCACGGATACCGTTCCTGCGGCGGCAGACGCACACCGGCGACGAACGTACCATTCTTCGATCCAAGGTCAGTGATTGTCACCTGCCGCCCATCCCAGTCGATAAAGGCGTGCTCCTCAGAAACGCTCTCATCGGGCAATGCCAGATCATTGCTCTCCACTCGTCCGACTGCCAGGCCATCGCCGGTCAGATTGATCAGATGCAATGGAGCGCCATGGTTGTCGAGCACCTGCACCTGCGGCATGCTCGACGGCGGCGGCAACGCCGGAAAGCCAGGAGGCGGCGTTGCGATCATGAGCGACTGTGTGGCCGAGACCTGCGGCAGCGGCGTACTGACCGCCGGCACTGGTTCCGGCAGAATGGTCGGCGCCTCATCGGGCGGAACCGCAGCCGCTTTCTGCGCAGCGCTGGCGCCGGTTGGAGACTGCGGCGCCGGTTCCGGCAGTACGGTTTGCATCTCATCAGGCGCTTCTGGCGGCGCTGAGTCGGCGATCAGCGCCGCAGTCGCGGCGGCAACCGCACCTGCAGGCATTGGTTCAATGATTGTCTCGGTAGCAGGTTCCGGCTGCGCGCGCGCCCCAATCTCGCCCGCCGACTCCTCGATCACTGTTGCATCGACAGGCGTCGGCGGTTCCTCGCTCATCGTCCTATCGTGCGCTGGCGCAGGAGAGGATGGGTGTGCAGCCATAGCCGACTCACCGACGACAGTCTGCTGCTCGACGACCGTTGCATCGACGAAAGCCGCCGTGGGCAGGGGCTCGATCACCGTCTCTTCGCCAGAGATCGGCTCTTCATCTGGCGGCGTTTCACGCTCCGGCGTTCCAGCGGATGGCGCCTCGATGAGCGTTGCATCGGCTGGCGTCGATGGCGGCATTTCGATGATCGTCGCATCGGCTGGCGCAGGCGTTATGGCGTGCGCAGCAATCGTCACATCATCAGCGCCAGGGCGTTGCTCGACGACCGTCACATCGTTGGCGGCAGCGGCTGAAACACGCTCACTCATTGCCGCCACCTGCGCTTCAAGCGCCTTTGCCAGGTCGTTCATCTGGTCAAAGCGATTGCCCGGCGCCGACGCCAGGCAACGCGCAACCAGGGCTTCAACCTCTGCGGGCGCATCGGAGCGCACCAGGCGCAACGGTGGAATGGCAGTGAGCGGCGGGGGCGAGCCAACGATCATTTCGTACAGCAGCGCGCCAAGCGCGTAGCAATCGGCGCGCGGGTCAGGTTCACTGCCGGCGCGCTGCTCCGGCGCGCGATAGGCGGAGGGATTGGCTGCCGCCGGAGCGATCAGGCGTGCGATGCCGAAATCACCAACCTTCAGCACGTACCCGCCGCCTGACTCTGGGAAAAGCGCAATGCTTTTCGGTTTTAGCGCACCATGGACGACTCCGCGCGCGTGCGCCGCACTGAGCGCAACTGCCATCTGGCGCGCGAATTCGACGCACAGGCGCAGCGGCAGTGACCGTTTTTGCACCATCTCCTGCAGCGACCCGCCGGACGGAAATTCACTGACGATAAAGGCGCGCCCCTCACCAACTCCAGACTCGTACAACTCGATGATATGCGGGTGGTACAGCGCTGCAACAGTGCGCATTTCGCGTTCAAAGCGCTCACGAAAGCCAGGCGCTGCGACCCTGTCAGGCGGCAACACCCGGATCGCCACCGGCTGACCGGTGGGCATGTGGTACGCGCGATAGACGGCGCCGGCGCTATCGACGTTCAATCGTTCGTCCAGGCGATAAGCGCCAATGGTTTGCTCATTCGCTTCCGAGTCGGGCATGGATGCGGCTTTCGTCACTGCAAGAGGAGATACTCCATTATAGCCGAATTATCGCAGTCAGGTACGCTCGATGATCCAGAAACCAGCATTGTGTCTGGCAAGATTCTTCCGCGTGATAGTCAGAATATCGCTCGCTTCATTTGCGCCCGGATCGAGCACATTGAAAACCGAGCCATCCGCGTTGACGCCGTTGAGCACCATATAGTGACCGCCATAGCTTTTGTCCCCGCCGCGCCGGTTTTGCCCGGTGCAACCGCGACACAGGAAAATGACCAGGTTACCGGATCGAAGGTGATCGACCGCCTGGCTAAGCGATATCCGACGCCCCCGGAATCCAGGGAATCCGGTGTGAACGTTGGTGACCATCGTATCGCCGGCGGTGCCATTGTTGCAGATGCGACCATGTGTGGCAGCATAGGTCGCCGTTTGCGGCGGGGTCACGATTTCGATCTGCCCGCCTGACGCAAGACTCTCCGGGTCTTCCTGATAGAGATAATTCAGCACAATCGCCAGCGAGGTGGGACCACAACCCGCCTGTGCGACGTTCGTGCACTCGGGTGAATTGCCATAGCGCTGAGCGCCCCAGCGGCGATCAAACTGCTCGTACTCATGGGCTGAGCCGGTCAACGCTGCAGCCAGATTGTTCCGTTGCTGCTCGAGTTCGGCGCGACGCTCGTACAGTAGCATACTGACAGGATCACCGGGATCGCAGACCTGCGGCAGCGTGGCGAGTTCTGCGTCAATGGCGGCGATCTGTTCGTTGATCTGTCTGATCTGATACCGCATATGCCAGCGGCGAAGCGGAGCGATCTGCTGGCGTGTCTGCTGCGCTTGCTGCATGCGTTCGTTCAGTTGATTGCCCAGATCGCTCATCGCGGGATGTTCAACCGAACTGGCAGGATTGGGACCGATACGCGCTTGAAGCGACCCAATCTCTTCCTCCAGCAGGCGAAGGCGCTCCTCCAGCATGTCGAGCAGGCGAAGACGCCCCTAATCGAGATTGCCCTGGATACGTTCCCTGTCTGGACCAGGCTGTTGCAGATTATCAAGTTGTGCGCGCAGATCCCGATTTGCCTGCGCTGTCACTTCGATCTGACGCCCAAGTTCATCCAGACGCTCGACACGCGCCGGATTAGCGGCATCATCGGGGCGACATACCGCTCTTCCGCCTCGAATTGGAGCTGGACAACCATTGCACCGCTCTCACCTCGTCGGCGGATGTGCGCCACAGGATGCGCCCGCGAAAGGCGTTCGCCTGCGCCGCGCGCAGACGCCTGCATAGCATTCGGTGCAGACATCGCATGAGAAACCGCGAATGGAAGAGTATGCTGCCGGTCGCCAGACATGCCAGACGCATCCGCTACAGCGTATTCCCGATCAGAGTGCAGGGCAATCTGCGCGAACCGATGACCGCTCCACGAGGTCGCCTCCGGCGCGGTTCCAGCCGGGGTGCGGTTCTCATGGCGCCATCCGGAAGATTCAATTGATCGACGTCGCACGGGCATATGTTCAGGCATGGCACGCCTCCGCTCATGGACTCCTGGTGATCGTCGGCACATCGGCTGGCGGCGAACGATTACTGGCGGCGTCGGTGGCGGTCACGACAAAATTGTTGGCGCCGGTCGCAAGGTTCACACTGATGGTAAAACTCGTCCCACCACCGGTCAACTGTTGAGATGCCACAATGTTCTCGCCGGTGTCGATCACACCATTGTCGTTCGCGTCGTTCCAGACCTGCACGAGACTGTTTGCTTCAGCAGTCCCCTGAATGTCGAAGGTTGTCGTCGTAGACGGCACCGTTGTTGTGTTGATCGGGTTGGTGATCGTCGGCGATGAAGGCGGAGTAGTATCGATCACAATCTCACGCAAATCCCCCAGCGATTGACCTGATGGGATGGTCAGCACGGCATCATTCCCTGCTGCATCGCGCAATGTCACGCCTGCGGTCAGCGTGAGTGAAACGGAATTGAGGTCCGGGGTGTTCTGTCCTGCGCCGACCACATAGGTTCCACTGGCGCTGACGCCGCTGAAGGGCGCAATGGCGATCGTCACGCCGGTATTGAGCGTCACCTGGAGTGAACTGCCGCTCAGCGTGACCGACTCACCGAAGTTGACCGTTACATTGATGTTGGACCCGGCGTTATACGACCCATCCGGCGTCGAAGAGTTCACACTCGTCACGGCTGGCGGTATGGCGTCTACCGTCCAGCTTCGGCTGGCAGGCGATGCGTCAACATTCCCGGCTGCATCGATCGCGTGCACGCTGAAGGTGTGTGAACCATCGGTCAGACTGGTGATCGTGAAGGGGCTGGTGCATCCGCTGAACGACCCGCTATCAACCCGGCACTGAAACGTTGCGCCGGGTTCGGAGGTGAAGGTAAATGCCACAGTCGGACCGGTCGTACTGCCATTCGCAGGACCGCCAGAGATGGAGGTGTCAGGCGGATTCGTGTCAATTGTCCACGTATACGATGCTGGTGTACTGACATTCCCTGCCTGGTCGCGCGAGCGCACGTTGAAGGTGCGGCTGCCGTCAGCAAGACCGGAAGGTGTAAATGGACTGGTGCAGGGCGCAAAACTGGCGGTATCGATGCGGCACTCGAAGGTCACGTTTGGGCTCACATCGTCGCTGCCGCTAAACGTCAACGGCGCTGCTGGATTGTTCGTCAACAGAGGCGGCGTTGTGCCGAGTGCGACAGTCGGCGCCGTCGTATCGATCACAATCTGATTGCCAGCGTTGAACGGCAGTTTCTCCACCGCATTGCCATCGGCGTTGGTCACACCATTGCTATTGACGAAATCGAGCCGGATGGTCTTGTTGCCGCCGCCAGCATTCACTGTCACCGTCCACTGGTTGGTGGATGTGCCGCTTGCTGGCGACACCGATGTGATGCTTGCTCCAACTGCGCCGCCAAGCGTGATCAGGCTGAAGTTCGACGCCGAGACGCCTTTGACTGCTTCGCTGAAATTGACCTGGAACTGAACGCTTGGCGCGTTGGTCGGGCTGTTGCCAACCCGCACGATCGAGGCCACTTCGGGGATTTCAGTCCCTGCCCCGCTCAGGCTGACCAGCAAGACTCCACCAGCGGACGAGGTTTCGATCCGCAGTTGACCAATGCGCTGCCCGGCCGCTGCTGGCGTGAAGGTCAGGGTAACGGTGCAGGACGCGCCTGACGCCAGCGACGCGCCACAGTTATCAGCGCCGCCGCTGACGCGCGCAAAATCGGCTGCATTGACGCCGCCGATGACAATCTCGTTGATCGTGAGCGGCGCAGTGCCAGTATTCTTCAGCAGCAGCGTGCGCGACGCTCCAGTCGTGCCCTTTTTGATGCTGCCAAAGGCAATCGATGCAGGATCGACCTCAGCGCTGGCGACGACACCAGTAGTCGGCTGCGATGCCGCTGTCGGCGAAGGAGCAATGGTCGTCGTCGGGCGCGGTGTGGCAGCGGCTGGAGATAGTGTGCCCGCCGGGCGCGCGGTAGGAGATGGCGCGCTGCCGGTTGGCGTCTGCACTACCGCTGCTGGCTGAACCTGCGCTGTAGCGGTCTGCGCCACTTGCGCCTCGAGCGCCGCGCTGGTTGCTGCCAGCGCCTGCGCTTCTACGGTCTGCACCGCCGCCAGCGAGGTGACCGTCGCCTGAAATGCTACGGCAAGCGCCGTCTGCGCACTTGCCTGCTGCTCAGTCGGCAACGCCGCCACCGCGGATTGGGTTGCCGCCAGTGCCGCCTCTGCTACGGCAAGCGCCGTCTGCCCCTGAGCCGCCTGCTGAGTCGCGCGGGCGGCGACGCGGGCCGACTCGGCAGCCAGACCATCACCCTGTGTACCTGCAAGAAAGCCGCTGCCAGGAACGGCAGACCACACTGCCGACGGCACATTCAGCCCATAGAGCAGGAAGATCAGCGCCAGCAGCGCCAGCGGCGACCACACCGGCAGCAGCGCCGTCTGCACGAAGCGCACCTCATCACGCATGGTACGGGAGGGTGAACCATGAACATCGTCTCGCTCCTCGACCTCGACAGTCGCTGCATGCAGGCGATCGCCGCCAAAGGTACGGCGAGGAGCGGCGATTGTCAGCGGTACATCTGCCGTTTCTCCCGGCGCGAGCACGATGTAATCCTCTGCAAACGTCGCGCTGACCATCTGGCGCTCATCGCCGGCGCGCAGATGGTACGCCGCCTGAGTGTTTCCGCTATTGCGCAGATGAACGGTCACCACCGCCTGGTCACGTCCACGCACCCGATGCGGCGATACCTGCATCTCACCCGCCAGAAATGGCGCCACACGCCACTCCAGCGCCAGCTCGGCAGCGGCAGATAGATCTTCCTGCGACACCGCGCGCAGGCGCACATCGTATGGACGGACCATGCTCTCCGAGGTGGCAGGCGCCTGCACCCGCACACTGGTCGTTTTCATCGAAAACGGCGGCATGCGCAGCGTTGGCGCCGGTTCCACCCACGATTCTGGCAGACCCTCGAGCACAAGGGCAACAGTTAGCGGAGCGGCAGTCCGGTTCGTAACCCGCACTTCGACATCAGTCAGTTCGCCAGGGGTCAGGGTCAGCGCCATCTGCCCTGGCGACAGGGACAGCGCCAATCCTGCCGGAGCGCCCCCCACGACCCGCTGCGTCGGCGCAGCGGGGAAATCGGCAGGAGCGCCCGGCGCCGGCTCAGCCGACGATGACACCCCGATCTGAAGGCGCAACGTGTACGGACCGATGCGCACCTCCTGTCCCGACTCCCACACCTGCGGCGTCTGGGGCGTCAGGCGCACAGGACCCAATCGTGTGCCACTTTTCGATCCCAGATCGGTAATAGTGGCGCGACTGCCGTCCCAGTCGATCCGCGCGTGGTTACGCGAGATGACCGGAGCATCGAGTTGAAGCGTATTATTTGCCAGGCGCCCGACCGTCATTCCGGCGGACGTTAACGCGATCACGCGCGCCGAACCGCTTTGCGTATCGATCACAATGACCTGCGGTGATCCATCGCCAGATGGAGGCGCAGACTGATTATCGGGGGTGTTGGGTGGGTTGATTTCGGGCACGACGCACACCTCCTGAAACGTTGATGGGAAAGAATGCTATAGCGGACTGATCAGCAGATCGATCTGCACCTCTTGCACCTGACCGCTATTCGGATGGGTTACCCGGATGGTCATCCGCGCCGCTCCTGGCACGCCACGGCGGTACTGGAGTCGTGTCAACCGATCATTCGCATCGGCAAGCGTTGTGGTAAATGTCTGCACTGCAGATGTTGGACTAAACCCGCCAGAGCCGGTTATGCGCATCTCTCCCGCGTTATTTGGCGGGATTTCTCCGGCGATGCTCAACTGAACGGTGACAGTATCAGCGGCAGGCACACCGCTGATAACCACCCCATCGATATCTGCCCATGGCGCGCTGGCGCCTCCGGTGACATTGACCAACACTGGCGCGGTCAGAATAAGGTTGGCCGGTTCGGGCGTCTCGGTCGGCGTCGGCGTTGGCGTTTCGGTGGGCGTCGGCGTTGGCGTTTCGGTCGGCGTCGGCGTTGGCGTTTCAGTGGGCGTTGGCGTCAGCGTATTGGTCGGCGTGGCTGTCGGCGCTGGCGTTGGCGTCAGCGTATTGGTCGGCGTGGCGCTGACGCCAGGCAGCGGCGTGCTGGTATTGGTTGGCGTCGGTGTGGGAGTGAGTGTGACTGTAGGAGTGGCGGTTGCAATGCCCGCAGCCGGTCGAATCGTACCGACCGCGACATTATCGGCGAAATTCGCTCCGGCAGCGCTGGTCAGCACCACTCGGAACCGGCGATCGGTCGCGGTTGTGGAGCTTGGCAGCACCTGCACAACGATCACCCGTTCGGTTTCACCAGGACTGAAAGTCAGCGTACCGCTGACGCTGCGATAGTCAATGCCTGCCCGGGCAGTATCATCTTCAGTCGTGTATTCGACGCTCACGGTCGCAGCGCTGCCGATAGACAGACGCACGGTGAAAGTCATTGTCGTCTCGCCGCTTGTGCGGCGTTGCACCGATGCATCATCGATGGTCAATTCGGGCAACCCTGGCGCTGGCGTCTGGGTTGGCGCCGGGGTTGACGTGCGCGTTGGCGTGCGCGTTAGGGTTGGCGTTGCCGTTGGCGATGGAACGCTGGCGACCCGGGTGACGGTTGGCGCGGGCAACGTCCCTGGCGGAACCGTGGCAAATGGCGCGTCTGTCGGCGGAGGCAGCGTCGGCAACGCGGTAAACTGGAGCGCAATCGCAGTTGCAGTAGCGAACTGCGCTGCCAGCGTCGCCTGGAGCGCCACCTGCTGATCGACAGGCGCCGCAGTCGCCGTTTGCGCCAGCGCCGCGAGGGTCGCCTGCCCCTGCTGTTCAATGAATTGCAACTGTTGCGCGGTTGCCGTCGCTTCTACTGCCGCCGTTGCGCGCGTATCCGGCGGCGGCTCGGTTGGCGCAGCAAAGATGCCATACCCCGGCAGCGCGCCGGCAAGCGACGCTGGCAATGCGGCAAAACCGCACAGCAACGCCAGCAACAGCAACGTCAGCACAACCGGTATCCACCAGAGCGGAAACGTTGGCGTCTGCACGAACTGCGCCTGCACGCTCAGCGTCTCACGCATCGCCTGTTGAACGTCGGTCTCGACTGCGTGCACCGTGAACGGATGCTGTCGTTCTGCGCCAAACACACGCCGTTCGACGACGACGGTCAGCGAGGTTTCGGCGGTTTCGCCGGGTCCAGCAGTCAGGCGCTCCTGGGTGAACGAATATCCTAACTCCTGGCGCTCATCCGTCGCGTTGAGCACATACGACGCCGGAACATTGCCGTTGTTGCGTACGGTAACGGTATACACCGCCTGATCGCGGCCTCTAGCGCGTTTCGGCGCAATCGACAGTTCTCCCGCCAGGAAGGGAGCAATGCGCCATTCCAGCGGCGCCTCGAACATGAGTGTCGGCAGTTCGGCAGCAAACGCCTGAAGAGAGACCGCATACGATCCGGCGCGGCTTGCGCTCGAAGCTGGCACATGGACGATCAGCATCACCGGAGCGCGCGCGCCGGGAGCAACGATCACCGCAGGCGGACCCTCGACCCAGTCCGGCGGCAGACCATCGATGAGCAGCGAAACCGTCAACGGGATCGTCGCATGATTGGTGACGCTGACATTGATCGTTGCGTGCTCGCCAGGCGTCAGCGCCAACACACGCTGATCCGGTGGAATGGCGAGCGCAAGCGCCTCAGCGACACTCCGTTCAGAACCACCAGGCGTCGACTGGCTGGTCGGCGTCGGAGCGGGAACCACTGGCGCCGGCGGTTCTGCCGTCTGTTCGAGGCGTCTGGTCGGCGTTTCGAGGAAGGCAGGTGCAGCAGCGGCAGGTGCAGCCACAGACGCAACTGGCGGGACGCCGGGGTAAAGGCGCAGGGTATAGCGTCCAATGCGCAGCGGCTGATCGGGAAGCCACTCATACGGGGTTTGTGGCGTCAGACGTGTAGCCCCCAGGAACGTTCCCAACTTCGAACCGAGATCGATGACCGTGGCGCGCCGTCCATCCCACTCGATACGGGCATGGTTGCGTGAGATCGTTGGATCGTCGAGCACCAGGTCGCTGTTCTTGAGGCGTCCAATCGTCACGCCTGCGCCGGTGACCTCAACAGAATGCGCAGGTTGCCCCTGCGCGTTGAGCAAGGCGACAAATGCAGCAGGTTTACCCGCAGACGAAGCAACCACCTGCGTCGCATACGGGTTGGGCGATGCTTCTGTCCTGGAAACCTCATCTGACGACATGCACACTCCCTTGCGTGTTCAGGCATCGCCATTCATCAGGAGTCTATCTGAAACCCACGCGCCTGTAATCGATGCGAGGCGCACCAGCACTGCCTGCAGCACGCGAAGCGCGACGGTGGCTCACGCCATCTCCGGTCGTGCAGGGAGCGCCTCGCGCAATGACACCCGTCCCTGGTTATTTAGACTCTAAATCGGCAAGAGCGACGTCTGCACGAATGTCGCCTCTGCTTTTGCCGGACCAACGCCTAACACGGCTGCTGTCACCGTAAAACGATGAGTCTGAGCGCCGCCAAAAACGCGCCGGTTGCTGCGCACTTCGAGCGTCATCTCGGCAGTTTCTCCCGGTGCAAGATGAAGCTCGTGCTGCGCGAAATTATATGCCAGCGCCTGATTGTCATCTTCTGCCATCAATACGACATGCGCTGTCGTTCCGCCCTGATTGGTCAACTGAACTGTATACCGCGCCTGATCGCGTCCACGCGCTGTCTCAGGCGTGATGCGCATACTCAACGACGGCGGCGCAGCGACATTCCACGTTGCTCGTAGCAATGCACCGGACTGCGGCTGCGCCACTGAACGCGCGTGCAGTTGCACCTCGTATGTTCCACCACGCATCCCAGGAGTAGCCGGCACATGCAGCGTCAGTCGAACCACCGCTTGTGATCCGGCGTCCACCCGAACCGGCGCCTCCGGCAAGCGTACCCAGGGTGCGGGCCATCCTTCGACTGCCAGCGTCAGTGTATCGGCGCTGCTGCCGCGGTTGAGCAGGATGACCTCAACGATCGCCTCCTGACCAGCGACCACGTTGAGCGAGTCCTGTCCAGGCGCCAGCGTCATACCAATCTGATCGTCGCGGCGCTGTTCCAGTTCCAGTATGAACGGACCGACCTGCAAACGCTGCCCGATTTCCCAGGTATGCGCTTCGTGCGGCGTCATTGGCGAGCCATTCAGGAGTGTCCCGCCGCGCGATCCCAGGTCCTTCACGCGCACACGCCGTCCACTCCATTCGATGTGCAGATGATTGCGCGACACCGCCGGATCGTCGAGCACGATCTGGTTCCCTGCACGACGACCAACCGTCAACCCCTGTTCTGTCAGCGGCGCCTGGTGCACCGCCTTGCCTGCTGCATCGAGCACCCTGACGATCAAACCTTCAGGTGCAGGCGGCGGAGCAGGCGGCGCCTGCATCACCTGGCGGAGCGCCTGCACCAATTCCGCGCTGGTGGCGAAGCGCTCCTCCGGTTTCTTCGCCAGGCAGCGAAGAATAATCGCCTCCACAGCAACCGGCAGATCAGGCGCGACGGTGCGCGGCGACGGCGGTTGGGCGTAGACATGCTTCTCGACCGCCTCGCTGATCCGGCTGACGGTGAATGGCAGGTAGCCGGTGACCACTTCATACAGCACAATACCGAGCGAATAAATATCACTGCGGCCATCGACCGGCAGCCCCTGACACTGTTCCGGCGACATGTACGCCGGCGTGCCGACCGTCATACCGCTGGCGGTAATGCCTCCACCGCCTTCAACCATCCGCGCCAGGCCAAAATCGGTCAATTTGACCACATAGAGCGATCGCCCGCCAGGACCGGCGTGCCGTTCGATCAGCATATTGTCCGGTTTGATATCACGATGCACAATCCCCCGGGCGTGGGCGAAATCGAGCGCTTCCGCCGCCTGCCGGATCAGATCGAGCCCGAAATTGAGCGGCCACTTTGTTCTCTCACGCGCGCGACGGTCGAGCAACGTGCGCAGCGATCCGTCGGGCATATACTCCATCGCAATATAGTACTGACCCTGCTGTTCATCGAAATTGAAGATGCGCACAATATGCGGATGTTCAAGCACGGCAATCGCCTGCGCCTCCTGACGAAAGCGCGCCTGAAAGCCAGGATCGCTCGCCATGTGCGGGTGCATGATCTTGATCGCCTGCAGGCGATCAAGGTGAACGTGACGCGCGCGAAATACCTGCCCCATACCGCCGGCGCCCAGCAGCGCCTCGATACGGCAGTTCCCGATAACCTGTCCAAGAAGATCGTTCGTCATCATCGCAAATAGTTAAAGACCCACCATCCGGTCCGCGGACCCTCTCGACCGCCAGCATCGATTGCCGAGACTCGCCAGCGTCCCGGCTGCGCACCGACCCAGTTGAACTGATACTCGGTCAACGAAACATTGGTCACACTCCAGGTACGACCAATATCGGTGCACCAGGCATTGAACTGGCAACAATGGAAACAGTCGATTTCTACCCGGTACGATGCAGCGCCCGGCACCGGCGACCATTGAAGCAACGTTGTACGCGGAAAAGTGTCGAACGTGGCGCCATTCGGGGGCGCCAGTTGGGTTGGCGGCGTGGTCATGAACACATCCGGCGTCGGTGTCGGTGTATTGGTCGGTGTCGGCGTACTGGTCGGTGTCGGCGTCGAGGTTGGCGTACTGGTTTCGGTTGGGGTTGGAGACGGTGTTGGCGTCGCAGTCGGTTCAAGCGTACTGGTTGGTTCAGGGGTGGACGTCGGTTCGGGGGTGCTCGTCGGCAACGGCGTTGCAGTCGGCGCCACTGTTGCGCTCGGCGTTGCCGTGCGCGTTGCGGTTGCCGCTGTGGTTGGCGTGCTGACGCTTCCTCCGGCGCCTCCCGCACCGCCACTGCTATCCGAACCTCCTGTGCCGCCTGTTCCTCCGGCGCCGCCACTGCCGCCTGCACTATTGTCGCCGCCGGCGCCGCCCGACGCAGCGGCAGCCGTCGCAGTCGCCTGATCGCCGGTGACGACCGCGCCAGTTGCTGTCGTTGGCGTGGCTGCGCCGGCTGCTGTCGTCGGCTCGACCGACGCGGTCGGCTCTGCCGTTGGTTCTGGCGTTGCCGTTGCTTCCGCTATCGGCACGATCCCCGACTGGCCCGCAACGTCTGCATCGACGTTCCCCCCGCTGCGCAGGATGGCGTACCCCGGCAACCCACCCGCCAGCGACGCGGGCAGCGCGCCAAAGAGGTGTGACGCCCCAAAACCGACCATCAGCACCGCTGCGATCAGACTCCACACCGGTAGCAACGCCCCCTGGATCCACATCCCATTGGCGCGCAGCGTCGCCCCGTGGTCCGCCATCGCTGTGATCGTCACACTGTGCGTCGTCTCGCTGCCGAACGGCTTGAGCGGACCTTCGACCGTCACCATTGCGCTGCCGCTCTCCCCCGCTTCGAGCACGAGTTCCTCGGGCGCGAGCGTCGCCTGAATGCCCGCCTCGTCCGCCTCGCCCTGCAACCGGTAGCGCACCGGCGCATTGCCAAGATTGCGCACGGTCGCCTTCATGATCCCCCGCAGTCTCCCGCGCGCGCGCCCCGGCGCAAGCGCCAGTTCTTCACGCACATACGGGTGCACCGTCCAGCGCGCCAGGACCGATCCGCCCTCCGTTGGGCGCGCGCGCGAGCGGGCTGTCACCTCCACCGGATATTCGCCCGCCCGTGCGTCCGACGCGGCAGGAGGTCGCACAGTCAGAGTCACCGTCGTCTGTCCACGCGGCGGCATCTGTGCGGCGGGCGGCAGCGTCACCCATTCTTGTGGCACGCCGCTGACGCCGACCGTCAGATGATCGACCTGGTCGCTCAGGTTTGCCAGCGTCACTGCCACCGTCGCTGTCTGCCCCGGTGTGACCGCCAGCGCCTCCGGTTCGAGCGTCATCCCCACCATGCCGGTTGTTACAAACGCCTGCGAGTACTGCAACGGCATGACGCCGCTCGCCAGCGGCGGCACCGTCATCACCCCGCCCCCTGGCGTCGCTACCGTCTGCGGGGTGGTCAGCACGCCGCCAGGCGGGGTTGCGGCTCTGTTGCTCTCCGCGCTTTCCGGCGGATCAAGCCGCAGCCAGTACGACCCGACGCGCAGCATGGAGCGCCAGGGCCAGGCAACCGATTGCTGCGGCGGCAACGGCTGACTTTCCAGCAGGGTGCCATTGCTCGACCCCAGATCGGTGGCCGTCACCTGCGCGCCATCCCATTCCAAGCGCAGATGATGCCGTGATACCCCCTCACCTGGCAGGACCACATCATTGCGCTCGACGCGACCCACCGTCAATCCGCCGGGACGCACTGCGACCACCTGCAACAGCGTGCCAGTCTCGTCCAGCACCTGAATGCGCGGCAGAGCGCCGCCCCCCATGACCGTCAGCGCTGCTGGCGCCGCACCGGCGCGCAGCGTCTGGATGCGGGTGCGCGCAGCGATTTCGGTCAGCATCGCGCCTTCTTCCTCGCTGCCAATCGCCAGATCGGGCGCAATCGTCTGGATTGCCTCATACACTGCCGCCGCCAGATCGGCAGCAGTGGCGAAGCGCTCCTCCGGCATCTTTGCCAGAGAGCGCAACACAACCGTCTCGACGATTTCGGGCAGGTCCGGGCGCACCTGGCGCGGTGATGGCGCCGGGACGTAGACATGCTTGAACACCGCCTCGCTGATCGTTTTGACCACGAACGGCAGCGTACCGGTCGCCACTTCGTACAGCACCACACCGAGGGCGTAGATGTCGCTGCGCCCGTCGAGCGGCCTGCCCTGACACTGCTCCGGCGACATATAGGCTGGCGTGCCCATCGCCATACCGGTCGCCGTCAGGTTGCTCCCTTCGGTCATCCGCGCCAGCCCGAAGTCTGCCACTTTCATCGTCGGACCTCTGCCCATCAGACCAGGCTGGAGCAGCAGGTTATCCGGCTTGATGTCGCGGTGGACCATACCCATGGCGTGGGCGTATGCCAGCGCATCCGCCGCCTGACGCACCAGTTCAAGCCCCTGCACCAGACTGCCGCCGGTCTGCTGAGCGGTCGAGCGCAGCCAGCCGCGCATCGAGCCGCCGGTGACCAGTTCCATCACCAGGTACGCCATGCCATCGTACTCATCGAAGTCGTACACCTCGACGATATGGGGATGCCGCAGTTTTGCCGCCGCCTGCGCCTCGTGGCGGAAGCGCGTCTGGAACATCGGGTCTTGCGCCAGATTGCCGTGCAACAGCTTCAGCGCCGCCGGACGGTCGAGATGAATATGGCGGGCGCGAAACACCTGCCCCATCCCGCCGCTGCCCAGCAGCCCTTCGATGCGGTAATTGCCGATGGTTTGGCCGATGAACTCAGTCATGATGATACAGGCTCCTGCGGCGATGATCGCTGCGTTGTCGCTTCAGAGCGTGGCAGTGCGATTAAGGCGTTGGCGTCACCAGAATAA
>ERZ1685331.62-NODE-62-length-34977-cov-19.933108_pt1 | contig 34977 bp, 29 predicted proteins | sample MGYA00580194_ERZ1685331 | MGnify/ENA primary metagenome ERZ1685331 (study PRJEB41501, sample SAMN08275520) | hot springs metagenome | biome: alkaline hot spring; material: microbial mat | place: Russia: Ush-Beldyr | collected 2015-07 | depth 0.5 m m ...
ACCCGATCCGCCACTGCTCCAGGCGTGGATCCGCCGGGGAAAAAGGCCGAACGAGGAGCTCCTCGCTTTGACCAGCACGGCTCACCGCAACTCGAACGGGTCCGTCCTTTTGGGCATCGCTATAGCGCGCGGCGACCTGGGCGGCGAGGAAAACCTCCTCGGGGGCGGGCTCGCCGAGGATCAGGGCCACGGGACCGGGGACGTGGGGAAAGGAGAGGACGTAGCAGCCCTGGGCGAACCCAAGGAGGGCGGCGTTCTCCTGCTCATCCCGTCCCACCACCACCCGCACGCCGGGCCTGAGGCGGAAGTGCCGTCCCAAACGCAGGAGCGCGAAATCCTCCTTGGTGAGGCCCTCCACCCCCTTCTCCTTCAGGAGATCGCGGAGCCTCTTGGCGTACGCCCGGTCCAACAGAAGGCAACAGCCGCCGCCGGGCGGGGTGTAGGTGGGGACGCCCAGTTCCCGGGCGAGGGCCAGCTGTCGCTTTCGGGAGCGGCCCTGGAGATCGAGCCAATCCTCCCGACGCACCCACCCCATCCGTTCAGGAAAGGTGGGGCCGAGGAGCTGGCCGGAAAGGGGGCGCACCAGCCGCTCACCCAGACCGGATTCCCGCGCCACCAGCTCCAACGCGGAACGATGCTGGGACATGGGCCGCTGGCCCAGGACCTCCCCGGTGACCACGAACGCGGCGTCCTCCTCTTCCATGAGGTCCTTGGCCTTCTTGGCCATGAAGATCCGGCAGTCCAGACAGGGGTTCATCCCCTGGCCTCGGCCGTGTTTGGGGCGCTTCACCACCGCGAGGTATTCCTCGGAGACGTCCAGGAGCCGCACGGGGATCCCCAAGGCCAGCCCTTGGGCCAACACCGCGTCGCAGCGGCCCCGGCCCACGCAAAACCCCGCGGCCAGGTTCACCCCCACCACCTCGAACCCCAGCCGTTTCGTCCACGCCGCGGCCAGGGCCGAGTCCAGCCCGCCGGACATGAGCGCCATGGCTTTCCTCTGGGGGTTGGCCATACCGCGGTTATCATAGGCCTGGCGCAACGCGCCTTCCACGGTCTTTTCACAAAAGTTACACGGCCTTTTCAGGCCCAGCGGGCTACAAAGGAAGGCGGAGGTGATCGGGACGATGCGCAGGTTTTGGGCGGCAGCGTTGGCGGTGCTGGTGGTCGGGATAGGATGGGCCCAAGGGGTGCAGGAGGCCATCGCCGCCTCAGGGCAAGCGGCCATCAAGGCGGCCATCGCCCGGGTGGCGCCGGCAGTGGTCAAGGTGGAGGCCACGCGGCGCGTCGCCACCTGGTGGGATCAGATCTTCCAGGACCCCTTCTTCCGCCGGTTCTTCGGCGAGCCGGACACCACCCGGACCTCCCTGGGGTCCGGCTTCGTGGTGGAGTTCGGGGGCCGGAAGTACATCCTCACCAACTACCATGTGGTGGAGAACGCCATCTCCATCGTGGTGACCGCGCACAGCGGGGATTCCCGGCCGGCGCGGCTTTTGGGCGCGGATGACCTCCTGGACGTGGCCGTCCTGAGCGTGGACAACCTGGACCTTCCCGCGGCTCCCCTTGGGGATTCCGATGCCCTGGAGATCGGGGACTGGGTGATCGCCATCGGCAACCCCTTGGGGTTCAGCCACACCGTGACCCTGGGGATTGTGTCCGCCCTCAATCGGGATGTGCCCAGACCCGATGGCTCCGGGTACTTCCGCCGTATGATCCAGACAGACGCGGCCATCAACCCTGGGAACTCCGGCGGGCCTCTGGTGAACGCCTACGGCGAGGTGGTGGGGATGAACACCCTCATCGCCCGCCAGACCCCCACGGGGATCGCGGTGGAGGGGATCAACTTCGCCGTGCCCATCAACGAGATCAAGCTGATCTTGGCCCAGCTTGTGGAGAAGGGCCGGGTGACGCGGGCCTGGCTGGGGGTGTACATCCAGGATGTGATCCCCGGGATGGAGCGCCAGCTTGGGGTGCGGGAGGGGGCGCTGATCACGGAGGTGATGCGGGGCTCCCCGGCGGCCAAGGCCGGCCTCCGCGCCGGCGACGCCATCGTCGCCGTGGACGGCGAAAAGATCCGGAACTCCAACGACCTCCAGATGGCCATCATGTACCGGAGGGCGGGCGAGCGGGTGAGGCTAACCGTGGTGCGGAACAGGGCCACCATGACGGTGGAGGTGGTGCTGGAGGAGCGCCCGGAGGAGGGGGCGCGGGCCCCGGCCCGGGGGCTTTCCAAGTTCGGGCTCATCGTGCAGGACCTGACCGCCGAGCTCAAAAGCCGTTACGGGCTCACCCGGGACTCCGGCGTGGTGGTGGTCGGGGTGGAGGCGGGCTCCCGGGCCTACTGGGGCGGGGTCCAGGTGGGCGACCTCATCGTGGAGGTGAACCGGGAGCCCGTCGCCTCCGTATCGGATTGGAACCGCATCGTGGCCCAGCTCGCCGAGGACGAGGAGGTGCTCTTCACGGTGATCCGGTCCGGCCGAACCCGGTTCATCCTTCTGCCCTAGGCGGGTAAAATGAAAAAGTCGGAGAGTAGCGCAGCCTGGTGAGCGCGCATGGTTCGGGACCATGAGGTCGGCGGTTCGAATCCGCCCTCTCCGACCAGCGGGTATAGCTCAATGGTAGAGCCCTGGCCTTCCAAGCCAGAGACACGGGTTCGATTCCCGTTACCCGCTCCAGGGGCGCCCGTAGCTCAGAAGGACAAGAGCAGCGGCCTTCTAAGCCGCAGGCCGGGGGTTCGAGTCCTCCCGGGCGCGCCAGGGGAGCGTAGCTCAGCCCGGTCAGAGCACCGCGCTGTGGACGCGGGGGTCGCGGGTTCAAGTCCCGTCGCTCCCCCAGGCTGGTTCGCTGGCGGTTGGATGTCGTCGTGGTTCTGAAGGCCAGATCCGTACGGGCTGAAGATGCGCCGGCGGGCCGGTCCTCGCGCCCGTAGCTCAACAGGATCAGAGCATCGGCCTTCGGAGCCGAGGGTTGGGGGTTCGAGTCCTCCCGGGCGCGCTTTCCTTCCCTTTCCCTTCCTGGTACCCTGGGCCAGGAGGTGACGTGTGTACCGCTGGCTTTGGCTGTCCCTTCTTCTTGTGATTTTTGGTCTTTTGGGAGCGTTCGTGTGGCTGGCTTTGAGCCTCCTGCGGGACGGGGTTCCCGTGCGCCTGACGGAGCCCTTCGTCCTCTCCGGACCCCTGGAGGTGGGGCTTCCCCACCCCGTGGTCCTCTCCCAGCCCCTTTCCGTGGAGGTTCGGGAGCTTCCCCTTGTGATCCCCACGCGGTTCTCTGTGTCCGTGGCCGGGCCGGTGGAGGCGGAGCTTACTCTCTTTTCCTGCCCGCGTTGTGAGAAAGGGAAGCTTCTTCCCGTGCGCTTTAGCCTCTTCACCGGGGCCATCACCTGGCGGTGTTCAAGCTGTGGGTCCGAGCTTGGACCTTGACAGTTGTTGGGGTTCGTGGCAAGATTGAACGAACGTTCGATATGGCTCAGGAAACAGCCCTCGAGAGGATCGTGCACGCGGGAAAAAGGCTCTTCGCCCGCCAAGGATTCCATGCCACCGGCATGCGCGACATCGCCCGGCTCGCCCGCGTCTCCATCGGCTCCCTCTACCACTACTTCCACTCCAAAGAGGAGTTGTTCTTGGCGGTGGTGCGCCGGGAATTCGAGGTGCGCCTGCGGCAGGCCCGCGACCTTTTGGCGCAGGGTCTTCCGCCCCAAGAGGTCCTCCGCCAGGTCATGGCCCTCCATTTTTCCGGCGGGCAAGGGGATGCCGAGTCCGCCCAGCTCCTCAGCCGGGCCTGGCTCCCCGAGGACCCGAACCTCTGGAGGAGGTTGCGGGTCCTTTTGGACGAATACGCCCGGGCCATCGCCCAGGTCCTCGCGGAGGCCGCCGCCGCGGGGAAGATCCGACCCGTCCATCCCCTCCTTGCGGCCTACGCCCTTTTGGGGATGGCCGGCGTGGTGACGATGCGCGCCCACGTCCAGGACGAGTTGGCCAAAGAGTTCCGGCTGTTGGGGGCCGCGGAATTGGCGGAGATCGCGTGGCGCGCGTTCCGCCCGGAAGAGGAGGGGAAACGATGAGAATGGCTCTCCTTCCGCTTTTCGTGATGGGCCTGGCCGTTCCGGCCCTGGCGGAGCCCCGGGTTTGGGGGATCGACCAGTCCCAAACCATCCCGGAGTCCCTGCGCCTTTGGGCCTTCGGGCGCGCCATGAAACCCCAGGGTATCGCGTTCCAAGCCCTCACCCTCCTCCCCCATGAACCCTGGAGGGGTGAACCGCTGAGGAAATTCGCCCAGGAATTCAAGGCAACCTGGGCCTTCCGCGATGGGCGGGGGCCCGCGGACGACCTCTCCCCGCTTCTCCTCAGCCTTCCCTTCCGGAAGCTCGGGCTCTTGGGAGGGCCATGACCCGCGTTGCCCGTTTCATCACCGACCATCCCGGCTGGACCTTGGGCCTGATCGGCCTCGTCACCCTGGGTTTCGCCCTCTTCCTCCCGCGCATTGGGTTTGAGGCCGATTACGCTAAGATGCTCCCCAAGGATGATCCCATCGTCGCTCAGTACGCCAAGACCCGGGACCTCTTCGGTGGCCAGTCCATGTTCATGTTGGCCGTGGTCGCGGAGGAAGGTGGGACGCTGTTTGATCTCCCGTCCCTGCGCAAGCTCTACGCGCTCACAGGAGAACTGGAGAAACTGGAGAAGGAGGGGCTTGTACAGGAGGTGATCTCCCCCACCAACGTGAGGATCGTGGCGGGCACCGCTGCGGCCCTTGTGGTGCAACCCATCCTGGTCCGGTGGCCCGAGACGGAAGAGGACGTGGAGCTTTTCCGCCGCAAGGTCTGGGAAGAGCGGATGGTGCGCGATAACCTCATCCTTGCTGACGGTTCCGGAGCCATCTTTCTCCTTCGCCTTGCGCCCAAGGCCGAGACCCGGGAGGACTGGCAGGCCGAGATCCTACGCGACCTCGAGGCCCTCGCCCGCCAGTACGCGGGGCCTGAGCGGTTTTACATCTCCGGACAAGCCACGTTTCTCGTCTACGTGAACCGCTACATGCGCCAGGATCTAGCCCTGCTCCTTCCCATCGTGGTGATCGTCGTGGTGCTGGTCCTCTTCATCAATTTCCGAAACTGGCGCGGGGTGGTTCTTCCTTTGGCCGTGGTCCTGGTGGGTCTGGTGTGGACCATGGGGCTGGTGGGGCTCACCGGCCGGAAACTCACCATGATCTCCACGTTCCTCCCGGCGGTGCTCGTGGCCGTGGGCTCGGCCTACGGCATCCATGTGGTCAATGAATTTTTAAGCGAGGTGGAGCCGGGAAAGGATCGCAGGGCCCTGGCCCAGGCTACCCTCCGGGAGATGTTCCTGCCCGTGGCGGGGGCGGCCATCACCACTGTGGCCGGCTTCCTCACCCTGCTCTCCTCCTTCCTCGTCCCCACCCGGGAATTCGGGGTTTTCTCGGCCTTTGGAGTTTTGGTCTGCTTTCTCCTCGCTTTGCTCATGATTCCCGCGCTTCTTGTTCTTCTTCCCCTGCCCAGGCCGCAGTCGGCCCGGGTGGAGATGCGCAGCGCTCACCGCTTCGCTCGTTTTCTTTCTTCCCATCCCGTGGCCGTCCTCCTCCTCTCTTTGGCCCTTCTCTCCGCGCTGGGCTTGGGCATCCCCTGGCTCCGGGTGGAGTCCGACGTGACCCGCTACTTCCGCGAGGGCTCGCCGGTGGTGGAGGGCCTGCGCCTGGTGGACGAGCGGTTCGGCGGAAGCCAGGAGCTATCCGTGGTCATCGACACAGGCCGACAGGACGGGCTCAAGGACCCGGAGGTCCTGCGCTTCATGGACCGTCTCCAGCGGTTCCTGGAAGAGCAACCCCCTGTGGGCTCCACTTCCTCTTTGGTGGACTTCGTGAAGGAATCCTACTTCACCCTGAGGGGGGATGACCCCGCGTTTTATACCGTTCCGGAGACGAGGCGAGCCGTAGCCCAAGTGCTGCTCCTTTATGAGATGGGCGGAGGGGAGGTCACCGGATCCCTGACCACCCGGGACTTCCGCCTGGGCCGCATCTCCGCACGGGTCCGCTCCGTGGGCCTCGCCGGCTACGACGCCCTGATCCAAGCTGTGGAGGAATTCGTGGGCCGGGAAAAGCCCGCGTCTGTCGTGGACTGGTACATCACTGGGTCCCCTTCCCTCTACATTCAGCTTTCGAAGAACCTGATCGCTTCGCAACTGGTGAGCCTTGGCACGAGCTTTGGGGCCGTGGGGTTCATCGTGGCTGCCCTCATGCTTTCCTTGGGGGCAGGATTCCTCTCCTTAATTCCCCTCCTCGTCGCCGTGGCTGGGAACTTTGGGGTCATGGGCTATGTGGGCGCGTACTTGGACATGGCCACGGTGATGATCGCAAGCTTAACGGTGGGGATCGGCGTGGACTACGCCGTGCACTTCCTCAGCCGCTACCGCAACGCGCGCGGAAGGGGGCTCGCCCATGGCCTGGCCTTAGGCGAAACCTTCCGCACGTCCGGCCGGGCCATCGTCATCAACGCCCTTACCTTGACCTTGGGCTTCCTCGTCATGCTCTTTTCCCGATTTGGAGCCCTGAACACCTTTGGGTGGCTTTTCGCCCTCACCATGGTCACGAGCATGTTGGGGGCTCTCTTTGTGCTTCCCGCAATTTTGGCGTGGGTCCCCGCGTGGGTCTATCAGCCCTGGCCGCGCTGGAAAACCCATGTGGTGCGCCCAGGAATTGCTTGGGCCTCCAATCCGGGCGAGAACGAAAAGAAAGGAGGGCGCGATGAGGCGCATGGTTAGCGTGGTGGTTCTTTTCCTTTTTGGCTTTTTGGCCACGGCGCAAACCGCCGAAGAGATCCTCAAGCGCGTGGAGGGGCCGGGTTTTTTCGGTACCGGACGGGACTCCCTCTATGTCGCCCTGGCCGTGAAGATCCAGGAGAAAGGCCAACCCCAAGTGGACTACGCCTTCCGCGTTTGGGCCAAGGAGTACCCGGATGGCACGGTGAAGTTCCTCCTCCTTTATGTGGCCCCGGAGGACGTGGCCGGGACCCTCTTCCTCGCCGTCGTCCCAAGGGAGGGAACAGCTCAGATGTGGCTCTACCTCCCGGAACTGGGGATCCTGAGGGAACTCAAAGGGGAGACGGAGCGGACGGGGGAGTTCCTGGCGGGGAGCGGCATCACCTATGAGGATCTCTCCAGAGGCTTCGGCTACCGCGAGGGCTATCAAGCCGTGCTTTTGGGGGAGGAGGCGCTCGCCGCTTACCCGGTATGGAAACTCGTCCTCACCCCCAGGGATCCAGGCGCGGAATGGGGAAGGATCCTCCTTTGGGTACACCGGTCCCACTTCCTGGTGGTGCAGGCGGAGTTCTACGACCGGACGGGGGCTCTTTCCCGGGTTCTCCGCGTGCCGGAGCTCGTGACCGATGAGGCGGGAACGCGGCCGGCGACGCTACGCGTGGAGGATTTGCGGAGGGGATCTTGGGCGGAGGTGAGGATTTTCGAACGTTCCGCCGCCGTCATTCCCGATGACTACTTTGTCCCGGCCAATTTGCCCAACCTGAGCCTTTGAATTCCCTGGCCCTTCGGACCGTATGGGGAAAAGGGTAGGGCTCGCCTTGGGGTCCGGGGGAGCCCGCGGCGCCGCCCACGTGGGCGTCCTCAAGGTTCTGGAGCGGGAGGACATAAAAGTTTCGGCCATTGCCGGCTCAAGCATCGGCGCCATGGTGGGCGGGGCCTACGCGGCGGGTCTCCCCCTCGCCCGCATCGAGGAGGAGTGGCTCACCGCCAACCGTCCTCGCCTCCTCCGCAGCTTCCTCCCCACTTTCCCCCGGGCCGGCCTGAGTTCCGGTGCAGGACTTCGGCGCTATCTCCGCGAGGTCCTGGGCGACGTGGGCATCGAACACCTCCCCACCCCGTTTGCCGCGGTGGCCACGGACCTGGACACCGGGGAGGCCGTGGTTCTCCGGCAGGGCCCCTTAGTGGAGGCCATTTGTGCCTCCACCGCTATCCCCGGGATCTTTCAGCCCGTGCGGTTGGGGGGAAGACTCCTGGTGGACGGAGGTCTTGTGGAGCCCCTTCCTGTTCGGATCTGTCGGGAACTCGGAGCGGAGATCGTGATCGCCGTGGACACGAATCCCGCGCCCCGTCCCATCACCCCGCAGGTCCGCCGGCCCTGGAGAGCTCTCAGCCAGACCTTGCAGGAAGGCCTTTTCCGTCGCCCCTGGGTGCCCGCCAGCCTCGCGGAGGTGCTCAAGGAATACGGAGAGAAAAGGCCTTTCCCCAGCCCCCTTCCGGGGATCTTCGAGATCCTCAATCAGGCCGCGGCCATCCTCCTCCAGGAGGCGTTGCGGCTGAAATTGGCAGCCGATCCTCCGGACATTTACCTGCGTCCGAAATTCCGCGAGGAACGAAGCTACCTGCGGGCCAAGGAGAACATCCAGGCCGGCGAGGAGGCCATGGCAAAAGCCCTCCCAAAACTGCGGGCGCTGCTTGAAAGCTGAGCAGATTTGAGCTTTGCGGCTCCACCTTTCCTAAGACGGGGACCCCAGGGATAATCGCCTCCCATGGGGTGGATAGGGTTTGGCCTTTCGCTTCTTGTCCTTTTAGGTCTCGCTCGCTTCAACATCTGGGGAGCGATGGCTGCAGGCGCTTTCGTGTTGGGTCTCTTCTCCCTCCCCTGGGGTCCTCTGCTCTCCACGATGGCCCGGGCCTTGGCCGCCCCCGGGGTTTTGGTCCTTTCTTTGGCCGTGGGGTTCATCCCCCTCATCGGCGCCGCCTTGGAGAAGGGCGGTTGGTTCTCTCCCCTTTTGGCCGTGGTTCCCGGCGGGAGACGCACGGTGTTCGCCGCGGTTCCCGCGCTCTTTGGTCTCCTTCCTATCCCCGGCGGGGCCCTCCTTTCCGCGCCCATCCTGGAGAAAACGGGCGGCGGAACACCGGAGGGGCGGGCGGCCGCCAACGTCTGGTTCCGTCACGTCCTCCTTTTCTTTTATCCCATGTCTTCGGCCCTCATTGCCGCCGCAAAACTCGCGGGGTTTGACGTTTGGACTGTTCTTCCCTACCAGATCCCCTGGGCCATCTTTGCCGCGAGCGTGGGCGGGTTTTTCCTCCTTGGGCCCTTTCGCGGGCCAAAACCAAAGGCCACAGAGGGCCGTGGGCTCCGAGACTTTTTTCCCCTGGTCGTCCTTCTTTTGGCCCCGACCTTGGACTTCGCCCTCAAGCGCTGGGCCGCGCTCCCCGTCCCGGAGCTCTCCACTCTCCTTGCCCTTTCTGCCAGCTTTCTTCTCGCGGTCTGCGGGCTTTCTCTCCGCGACCTCCCCGAGCTTTTTTGGAAGGCCACACCCTGGCGGTTCTCCCTGATCCTTGCGGGGATGTTCCTGTACCTTGGGGTGTTTCAGGCCTCCGGGCTTCCGGAAAAGTTCGCGTCCTTGAACCTACCGGTGCTCGGGGTGGTGCTGGGGTTGGGGATCCTCATGGGGTTGGCCACGGGAAGACAGCAGGCCGCCGTCTCCGTAGTGATCCCGATCTACCTTGCGGCCAAAGGGTCCCTTACCCCTTGGGGTTTCTCCGCGCTCTACCAGGCCACGTACCTGGGGTACCTCCTTTCGCCCCTGCACCCCTGCCTCGCCGTCTCCGTGGAGTACGCCGGGGCGAAATTAGGAGCGACCTGGAAGCTTTTGTTTCTCCCCAGCCTTGTCCTTCTGGCCGCGGTGGTCCTCGCCAGCCTCTTTGTCCTTTGATGGGGCTCTGGCGAGCCCGGCCAAACCTGGGCAGGCAATTTTGAGCGGGCTCAGTGGTCGTTACCGCACCGGATGGCTCAGCCGGCACCTCTCCGGCGAGCACTAAAGATGGGAAGGCCACAAACTCCCCGTGATGGAGCGTAATCGCGGCTCCAGAGCACCAAAACCGGGGTTGTCCCTCGCTCCCTTCCCCAAGATCGTGGTGTCTCCAAACGTGTTATTTCGCTCACAGCTCGCCGAAGCTCTTCCTCATGGGTTTTGGGAGACGCGCCGGCGGAGGATTTCCCTCCCCGCATGCTTTCGCTGGGCGCTTATGATTTTGCTCCTCCTTCCCCCTTTTGGGGGTGGCGCGCCACATCCGCCAAGTTCGTTTCCGCAAGGAAAGAGAGGATACGTTCGCGGAGGGGATCCCAGACGGGATAGAGGGGGCAGGCGGGGTCGCCGGGGCAGGGTTCGGTCTCAAACGGACAGTCCTGGAGGGCGGCCGGGCTTTCCACCGCGGCGATGATCTCTCGCAGGGAGATTTCTGCGGGCGGTTTGGCCAAGGCCACGCCTCCCTGGCGGCCCCGCGCGGTGCGGACAAGCCCGTGGCGGGTGAGGAGGGGAAGGAGCTTGGCAAGGTAAGCGGCGGGGATGCCGGTGGCGGCGGAGATGGCGGTCACGGAGGCCAGTCCTTCGCGACGGGCGAGTTCCGCCAGGGCCAGAATCGCGTACTTGCTGGAGAGGGTGAGGCGCACTGTTTGCCCCGATATTCGGACCTTTTTATCTTTTTAGAGTAACCGGATGGGGCGGGCAGTCAACTCGGGGGTGCCCGGCTTTGGGAAGAGCAAGGCCCGTGCGGGATTCCCGTCGGGGCCAAGGCCTCCGGGCGCACCCGGGCGGCCGGCTCGGGCCAAGGGGTCCCCTATCACCCGCAGGGTGCGGCTTACCGTTGCTCCCTTCCGGGCCTGGCGGGGTTCACCGGCCTGCGTCGCAGGGGGCTCGGCCGTCATCGCCTCCGCGTTCCCCGGGCCGCTTCCGCCACCCCGCCTCTTGGGGAACCCATGGGCTCCACGTAAGCGGGTTTTGGATTCAGGGGACCGCTAACCCCCCACCCTGCACGGGCCTGGCGGAGGGGGCGGGATTTGAACCCGCGGCACCCTTTGGGGGTGCACCTGCTCTCCAGGCAGGTGGTTTCGGCCGCTCGCCCACCCCTCCTTGCGCGAAAGTTTATGTCCCTACGGGTTCCTCGGCAACCAGCCGGACGGCGCCGCACCCCTTCACCCCCCACGGAGAAGGACACGAAAAAGGACCCATCCCAAGGCGCCCACAAGGCCCGAAAGGGCGGGGGTCAAAATCCACCCCAAAAGGATCCTGAGGATTTGCCGGAGGTTCACCGCGGAAACGCCCTTCACAAGGCCAATCCCCACCACCGCTCCCACGACGGCTTGGGAGGAGGAGACGGGCACCCCGAGGAGGGCAAAGCCCTGGAGGACGGCGGCCTGGGCGGCCAGGGCCAGGAGGGCCGGCCATGTGCCCACCTGCACGAGCTTTTGGCCGATGGTCTCCATGACCGGCCGGGAATAGGTGAGGGCGCCGAGGGCGATGCTGGCCCCACCGATGAGGCCGGCCGCGGCCGGGGAAAGAAGGCCCGCGCCCACAAAGACGCCCGTCACGTTGGCCACGTTGTTGGCGCCCAGGGCGTAGGCCCCCCAGACCCCTATAAGGATGAGCCCCCAGCGGGCCAGCCTGTCCAGCGTTTCCAAACCCAGTCTGGATCGGGAAAGGAAAGGGGTCACCAGGCCGTGGAGAAGGAAGGCCAACACCATGGCGCCCAAAGGGGAGGAGACCCAGGAAAGCACGATGCGCCCGAGGATCCTGAGGTCCACGGGTTTTCCGGCGGCCAGGGCCACGCCGAGGATGGCGCCCACGGCGGCCTGGGAGGTGGACACTGGGAGCCCGCGCCCGGTCATGAGGGTGATGGTGAGGGCGGCGGAGAGGGCCACGAGAAAGGCTCCCGCCAGGCCGTGCTCGGCCAGGGCGCGATATGTGCCCATGCCGGCCTGGCCGGAGAGGCCGGCGCCGGCCAGGACGAAGAGGGCGGTGAGGAGGACGGCGGCCCGGAAGCGCAGGGCCCCCACGGTCACGGCGAGCCCGCACACGTTGGCCGCGTCGTTGGCGCCCAGGGCCCAGCCCATGAGGAGCGCGGGAGCGATGGCCCACATACTTTATGGTTGGCTTTATACTCTATGGTGGGCGTTGGGTAAAGGGGAAAAAGAAAACTGCGCCCGGCAGGACTCGAACCTGCGGCCTGCCGCTTAGGAAGCGGCCGCTCTGTCCTACTGAGCTACGGGCGCAGCCAGGCCCATCTTAGCCCGCCCCCCTCCCCCACGCCAACCTCAGGGCTGGGAAAAGAGGAGCTCCGGTTTCGTGCAGGTGGTGCCCCGCAGTTTCCCCCGCAAATACCGCACCGCCACCGGCGTCCCCGCCTCAGTTTTCCGGTAAATCTCCTCGCCCACCAGGAACCGCTGGGTTTGCCTCTCCCCGTTTTCCACCACCTCCACCACCAGGTAATAAACCTCCTCGGTCACCCGCACCACCTGGGTCTCCGGCCTCGCGCCGGGGCAGGCTGGACAACCGCCCACCACCACCGTCTGCTCCCGCACCACCGTCCCCACCGTCTTCCCCACCACCGTCCCTTTCAGGGTCACAAGCTCGGCCTCCCGGCAGTCGGTCACGGTGAGGTACCCCATCAGCACCACGGCGCCCAAAAGGAGGGCCAAGAGAAACCAGTGAAACGGTCCCATGGTGGCCAGAGGATAACCCCGGGACAAAGCCCCGGGCAAGGAGGAAGGTAAACTTCGGGGAGATGGAGATCCTTCAGGGACTAACGGAGGAGCAAAGGGAGGCCGTGACCCATGGCGCCGGCCCCCTCCTTGTTCTGGCTGGGGTGGGCACGGGGAAGACCACGGTCATTGCCCGCCGCATCGCCTACCTCATCGCGGAGGGCCTGGTGAACAGGCCCAGTCAGCTCCTGGTCTTCACCTTCTCCAACCAGGCCGCGGAGGAAATGCTCGACCGCGCCTTCGATTGGGTCCGGTACGCCGCCCTCGACGCTTGGGTCGCCACGTACCACTCCGTCTGCGAGAGGATCCTGCGGGAAAACGCCCCTCTGGCTGGTCTCCCCCCGGATTTCCGGGTCCTGGATGAGTGGGATCAGCGCGTGTTTCTCCTCGATCATCTCACCGAGCTTCCCCTGCGCCGGCTCCGGCCCCAGGCCCTGCGACGTCCCCTCTCCTTCCTCTCCCCCATCCTCTCCTTCATTCAGCGGGCCAAGGACGAGGCCATCACGCCCGAGGACTATCGGCGCTGGTGGGAAGAGCATGAGGTCGCCCTCCCTCCCGATGAGCGCGAGCTCCACCGGGAACTCCTGGAGGTGTACCGGGTCTATCAGGAACTGCTCCGTCAAGAAGGCGTGGTGGATTTTGGCGAGCTGATCCTCAGGGCTGTGGATCTCCTTTGCCGTCATCCGGGCCTTCGTTCCGAGTATCACGAGCGCTTCCCCTACGTCCTGGCCGACGAGTTCCAGGACACAAGCCGCGCGGAGCTCCGCTTGGTGACGTTGCTGGCAGGGCACAGGAACGTCACGGTGGTGGGCGACGACGACCAGGCCATCTACGGCTTCCGCGGGGTTCCGTGGGATAATCTCCTCGCCTTTCTCCGGACCTTTCCGGAAAGCAAGGTGGTGGTGCTCACCCGCAACTTCCGCTCCACCCAGCGCCTCCTCGACTGCGCCCTGCGGCTCATCCGCCAAAACGCCTATCGGCTGGAGGCCCTCTCCATCCGCGGGGAGATCCCCCACCTCATCAGGAAGGATCTCGTCTCCCCTTACGGACCGGGCTTGGCCCCCGTGCACCGGCATTTCCCCTCCGTCACCGAGGAGGCGGCCTTCGTGGCGGAGCAGGTCCAAGAGCTCCACCAGCAGGGGATCCCCTACGGGGAGATCGCCGTCCTTTATCGCAACCGGCATCGGCCGGAGCCCTACCTACGGGCCCTTTCCGAGGCCGGGGCTCCCTGGACCCTCGCCGGCGGCTACCGCGCTGGCCTCTTCGATCAGGAGGAGATCAAACTCCTCATGTCCTTCCTCCGGGTGCTGGCCGACCCCAAGGACGATCAATCCCTCTACCACCTCCTGGGCTCCCCGGTCTATCGCCTGGACAGCGCAGACCTCGCGCACCTCACGGCCCTCTCCCAGCGCACCCACCGTCCGCTGCGCACGGTTTTGGCGGAGGCGGTGGAGCGCGGGACGCTCTCCCCCGAAGGGCTGGCCACCGCCCAGCGCGTTTTGGAGGACCTCGCCCACTGCGAGGCCTTGGCCAGAAGCTCGCCCTCCGGCCAGGTCCTCTACCATTTCCTGGCCGAGCGCACTGGGTACCTGAGCGGCCTGGCCCGGGAGGTCTCGCCCCGTTCCCAACGGGCCCTGGAGAACATCGCCGCCTTCTTCGAGAAGGTGGTGCGGCGGTTCGAGGAGGTGGCCCGCTACGACCGCGTTCCCTGGTTCGTCCGGTACGTGGAGCAGCTGAGGGAGCTCGGCTGGAACCCCATGGTGGGCGAGGCTGAGCCCGGGCTGGACGCGGTGCAGGTCATGACCTTCCACCAGGCCAAGGGCCGGGAATTCGCGGTCGTCTTCCTTACAGGCCTCGTGGAGGACTTCTTCCCTGGCCGTCGCCAAGGACCCACGTTCTCCCTGCCCCAGGATCTGGCCCTTGAGGACCTCCCGCCCGATCTGGCCCACCTGGAGGAGCAGCGACGCCTCTTTTATGTGGGGATGACCCGGGCCAGACGCCACCTTTTCCTCCTTTCCTCCGACGATTACCGGCTTCCCGGCGAGGAGCCGCGCCGGCGGCCGGCCAAGATCTCCCGCTTCGTGGTGGAGGCCTTGGGCCAGGAAGGGTTGGGCCCGCGGGAGTCCGGCGCCACCCCCCTTTTCCGCATCCGCCGGAGCGCCCACGCGGCGGAGCCCGTCCGGCCCGCGAAAAGGGAGGGATCCCTCCAGCTCTCCTTCCGACAGGTGGACGACTGGCTCACCTGCCCCCTCAAGTACAAATACATCCATGTCCTGCGGGTGCCCATTCGCCTCCATCCCACGGTGATCCTGGGGAACGCCGTGCATCAGGCCATCCAAACCTACCACCTGGCCAAAAGGCAAGGGCGTTCCCTTCCTGTGGAGGAGATCCTCGCTGTGTTCGACCGAGCCTGGCGCTCCGAGGGTTTCCTTTCCGCTTCCCACGAGGAGGAGCTTCGCCGTCACGGCCAGGAAGCCCTGCGTTGTTTCCACGCGTTTGAGGAAAAGGAAGGCGGCCGCCCCGTCCTGGTCGAGCAGTACTTCGCGTTTGAGGAAAACGGGATCAAGGTCGTGGGGTACTGGGATCGGGTGGACCGCCGCCCCGACGGAGCCCTCCTCATCGACTACAAGACCTCGGAAGTCCGGGTGGAGTCCGCGGACCGCCGGGCGCAGGGGTCCTTACAACTGGCGATCTATGCCCTTGGGTACGAGCGCATCTTCGGCGCGCGCCCAAAGGAACTGCAGCTGCGCTTCCTCACCCCGGAGGTGGTGGTGGGGCGGGCTGAGCCCACCGAGAGGTCCCTGCGCGGGGCCTGGGAGGCTGTCGTTGCGGCGGCGGAGGGCATCCGCCGGGAGGATTTCGGTCCCAAACCCTCTTACGCCGCGTGCCAGCCCTGCGCCTTCCGCGCCATCTGCCCGGCGGCCCTGCCCCTATGAGCGAAAACGCGTACAATCCCGCGTTGTGAGGAAGAGACGATGGGCCGCGGGCGCTGTGGGGAGCTTGGGGAGAAAGACGTGGGCCGCCAGGTGACCCTGGCCGGTTGGGTCCAGGCCGTGCGCGATTTCGGGAGCCTGACCTTTGTGGATCTGCGCGACGCGTCCGGCCTTGTGCAGGTCGTCTTTCGCGCTGATCCCCAGGCCCGCGCGCTCGCGCGCGAGGATGTGGTGCGCGTGACCGGCACGGTGACCCGTCGGGAGAGCCCGAACCCCGCTCTTCCCACCGGCGCGGTGGAGGTGGCCGCGGAAACCCTGGAGATCCTGGCCCGCGCCAAACCCCTGCCGTTTGTGCCCGAGGAAGAGGTGAAGGCCAGCGAGGAGACCCGCTTACGCTATCGTTTCCTGGATTTGCGCCGACCGCGGATGCAGCGGAACTTGCGGCTCCGCCACAGGGTGGCTCTCGCCATCCGCCAGTACCTCGACGCCCACGGGTTCATCGAGGTGGAGACCCCTATCCTCACCCGCTCCACCCCGGAAGGCGCGCGGGACTTCCTGGTTCCCAGCCGCCTCGAGCCCGGGAAGTTCTACGCCCTTCCCCAATCTCCTCAATTGTTCAAGCAGATCCTCGTCTGCTCCGGGGTGGAACGGTACTTTCAAATTGTCCGGTGTTTCCGCGACGAGGACCTGCGCGCTGACCGCCAGCCGGAGTTCACCCAGCTCGATATGGAGCTGGCTTTCCTCGAGGACCCCGAGGAGCTGTTTGCGCTGCTTGAGGGCCTCGTGGCCCACGTCTTTCGGGAGACGATCCACGTGGAGATCGAGCGCCCCTTCCCCCGCATCCCCTATGGGGAGGCGATGGGCCGCTACGGGTCGGATAAGCCCGATCTCCGCTTTGGGATGGAGCTTGTAGATCTGACGCCGGTCTTTTCCTGCGCCGGTTTTCGCCTGTTCGCCGAGGCGGTGGAGGGCGGCGGGGTGGTGCGGGGGCTTCCCGTCCCCGGCGGAGCGGCGCTCTCCCGCGCCGAGCTGGAGAGGCTGGAGGAGACGGGAAAGAAGGCGGGGCTGGGCGGGCTCCTTTGGCTGAAAAGAGCGGATGGCCTCCACTCCCCGCTTGCTAAACACGTGGGCGAGGGGGTCCTCCGGGAAGCGGCCGCCCGCGCGGCGCTCGACCAAGGGGGTCTCCTCCTCCTGGCCGCCGGGCCGGAGAAGACCGTGGCCCGGGCATTGGGCGAGCTCCGCCTGCGGTTGGCCCGGGAAAAAGGCCTCATCCCAAGCGACCGGTGGGCCTTCGCCTGGATCGTGGATTTCCCCCTCTTCAGGCTCTCCGAAGAAGGCCGCCTCGAGTCCGAACATCACCCCTTCACTTCCCCCAAGCCCGCGGACCTTCCCTTTTTGGAAAGCGACCCCCTCCGGGTGCGGGCGCAATGCTATGACCTTGTCCTAAACGGGGTGGAGCTCGCTTCGGGCTCCATCCGCATCCACCGGCGCGACCTCCAGGAGCGGGTGTTCAAGGTCCTGGGCCTGGGGCCCGAGGAGGCGGAGCGCCGGTTTGGCTTCTTCCTGCGGGCCCTGGAGTATGGGGCCCCGCCCCACGGTGGGATCGCCTTCGGTCTGGACCGGTGGGTGATGATGCTCGCCGGTGAGAACTCCATTCGGGAGGTGATCGCCTTTCCCAAAACGGCCACCGGGGCCTGTCCCCTCACCGGCGCCCCCGCGGAGGTGGAGGAAGCCCAGCTCCGCGAGCTCCATTTGAAGCTGGATCTCTGATGCGCCGGCGCAGGATCGCCTTGCTGGGAACCCTTGTGGTGTTGACCCTGGTGGTCCTGGCGGGAGCGCTGCCGGGCACGGAGTTCCGGGGTGGTCGGCCTTTGCCCTCCGCGAACCCCGCCGGTTCCCTGGCTCCGCTTCCTCCGAGTCGCTTCCCCTCCGCAAACTGGGTGTGGAATCTCCTCCGCCTTTTCCTCTTCCTTGGGCTGATCCTCTGTGGGATCGCCCTCCTTCTTTTCCAGAACTTTCGCAAGCAGGCCCTGTACCTCTTGGCCGTGCTGGGCACCTTTGCCCTCGCTTGGTACTTCCTTGCCCGGTTGCCCCCGGCGGACCTGCGGGAGATGGCGGCTCCCGCAGGCCCGCCGGAGGAGGGGGGAGAAGCCGCGGCGGGGGTTCCCAAGGCGCCGGGCTGGGCCATCTATTTGGCGGCGGTGGGGCTGGGGTCCGGGGTGGCCTTATGGTTGGGTTTGCGTCTTTTTTCGCAGTGGGAGAGGAAACGCGCGCGGCGGGCCGTGGAAGAGGTGGTCCAAGAGGCCGTGGCGGATTTGCGCCGCGGTGCGCCGGTGACGGATGTGGTGATGCGGGCGTGGCTGCGCATGGTGGAGATCCTCTCGGCCCGCACGGGTTTTCGGGATCGGCCAAACCTCACGGCCCGGGAGTTCGCGGAGAATCTCGCCAGGCTCGGGTTCCGCCACGAGGCCGTGGAGCTTTTGACCAAGCTTTTTGAGGAGGTGCGCTACGGCCACAAGGACAGCGAGGCCCGCCGGGAGCAAGCGCTGGCGGCCCTGGCCGCCTTGGAACAAGCTTACGCCTAAAGCCAAACGCGCCGCGTTGGTGCTCGCGCTGGCCTGCGGTTTTTCCCTGGTCTTCCTGGCCTTTCCCGCTTTTGTGCGCGTCTTTTTGGTGGACCCCGCCCTGCAGCTGTTCCTCCTCCTCGACGCCCTCCCGCAAGGGATCCTTTGGACCTTGCTTTTGCTGCTCCTGAGTTTTCTGGGCTTGCGCTTGATCCGTCGCCTGTCGAGAGCGCGGCCGCCGCAGCCGAAGAAAACCACGCCGGAGGTCTCAAGGGCGCGGGAGCTCAGCGCGCTTTTGCGGCGGACCCGTTATTCTCCCTGGGCCAAGCGGGCCCTGCGGCAGCGGGTGGCAAGGTTGGCTGTCTCCTTACGTGTTGGGCGGGAGCGCTTATCCCCAAGCCAAGCATGGCAGGAGCTCCAAAGCGGGCGATGGCCTGGGGATGGGGCCCTGGGCCGTTTTTTGCGCGGTGAGGACAGCCCGGACTTCCTTTCCTCGCTGGGGCAGGCGCTGGATGAGCTTGAGCGTTATGCCCAAGGAGGCGAACTGTGCCTGTAAAGGAGGTGCAAGCCCGCGCATCGGCGATCCTCTCGGAGGTAGAGGCGGTCATCGTGGGAAAGCACGAGCCGCTTGCCCTGATCCTCGCGGCGATCCTCGCCGGAGGACACGTGCTCATCGAGGATTACCCGGGATTGGCTAAGACCCTGGCCGCGCGCTGCCTGGCCCAGGCCCTGGGCCTTTCTTTCCGCCGCATCCAATTCACCCCCGATCTTCTTCCCGCGGACATCGTGGGGACCCATGTTTTCCGGAGGGAAGAGGGAAAGTTTGTGTTTCAGCCGGGCCCGATTTTCACCCAAATCCTCCTGGCCGATGAGATCAATCGCGCCACCCCCAAAACCCAGTCCGCGCTGCTGGAGGCCATGCAGGAGAACCAGGTGACCGTGGAGGGCACCACCTACCCCCTCCCCCAGCCCTTCGTGGTCCTCGCCACCCAAAACCCCATCGAGTACGAGGGGACGTTTCCCCTGCCCGAGGCGCAAGTGGACCGATTTTTGGTGCGGGTGCGCTTCGGTTATCCCAGCGTGGAGGAAGAGGTGGAGATCCTCCGGCGCCGGGTGGCGCGCAAAAGGGAGGAAGCGCAAGTGCGCGTGGTTTCCTCCCCGGAGGAGGTCCTGGCCATGCGGGCCGCCTTGGAGGAGGTCTTTGTGGACCCAGATCTCATGCGCTACATGGGGGAGCTCGTCGTCCGCACCCGCCGACACGAGGCCCTGGGCCTCGGGGCCAGTCCCCGCGGCACCCTGGCCCTTCTTCGCCTGAGTCGGGCCTGGGCGGCCCTCCACGGGCGCGATTTCGTCACCCCCGACGACGTGAAGGCCGTGGCCATCCCGGCCCTCAGCCATCGGCTCATCCTCTCCCCGGAGCTTTGGACCAGGGAAGTGCGGCCGGAGGACATCCTCAACGATATTCTGGCCCGGACCCCGGTCCCCAAGGTCCCAGCATGATCGGCCCCAAGGCCCGGGTGGAGCTCCTGGCCCTCTTGGTCCTCCTCGCCTTGGGCTTGGGCCTTCGCCACTCCGGCCTCCTCCTGCTCGCCATCCCGTTGGCCTGCCATCTCGGCCTGGGCCTTGCCCTTGCCCCCCCGCGCCCCGAGGCACACCTCTCCGCCCACCGCCTCGTTCATCCCAAAAGGCTTGTGGAAGGCGAGCCATTACGGGTCACCGTGGAGGTCGAAAACCGGGGGAGGGAGGCGTTGCGTTTGGTGGTGCGTGACGGTCCCTATCCCAAATTGCCGGTCGTGGGGGGATCTTTTTGGGCCGCGGGTACGGTCAGGCCCGGGGAACGTCTTACCCTGTCCTACTGGTCCCATCCCCTAAGGGGGGTGCATCGGCTGGACGGAGTGGCCGTGGAGGTGCGGGATCCCCTGGGCCTTGTGCCCCGGGAAACGGAACTTTTTTGCCCAGGGGAAGCGGTGGTCCTCCCGCGCCACGAGGATCTGGCGCGGCTGGAGCTCGCGGCCCGGCGGACGCTCCCCATGCCGGGAACGGCCCGCTCCCGCCGCGGCGGGGTGGGGTTGGAGTTCTTTGGGGTGCGCGAGTACCAGCCTGGCGACGAAACGCGCCGTTTGGCCTGGAAGGCCTTGGCGCGGCGGGATGCGCCGGTGGTGGTGGAGTACGAAGAGGAGAGGGCCGCCGATGTGGCCGTGATCCTGGACGTGCGGGGCCAAGCCTACCGGGGAGCGAGGCCCGAGCTTTTTGATCACGCCGTGCGGGCCGCCGCGGCGTTGGCCCAATTTCACCTGCGCCAAGGACATCGGGTGGGACTCCTCAAATACGGTGCCGTGTTGAATTGGGTTTTTCCCGGGTACGGGCGTCGCCATGGCGAACGGATCCTTGGGGAGCTCGCGCGGGCCGAATTGGGCGAATCCGAAGTTTTTGCGGACTTAGCCCATCTCCCCACCCGGCTTTTACCCGCCGGGTCCCTCCTTCTTTTGGTGTCCCCTCTGCTTCCAGGCGATGAGCAGACCCTGGGGAGGCTTGTGGCCCGCGGCTATCGGGCGCTCGTGGTTGTGCCCGACCCCCCTTCGGCGGAGCTCGCCGCGGGAGGGAGGAGCCCGGAGGCCGAGATGGCCCATCGGATCTTGGCGTTGGAGCGTGGGGCCCTCCTCCGGAGGGCGCGAAGGTGCGGGGCTTTTGTGATGGTGTGGGACGTGCGGCGCCCCCTCGCCCCCCTTCTCCGCAGGATGCGCGGGGTCGCTCCGATATGGCCTTGATGTTGGCGGGGATGGGGGTGCTTTTGGCCTGGCTGGGAGGAGGTCGCCCCCTTCATTCGGCCTGGGCCTTGGCCTCCTCCATTCCCATTCTCTTTGGGCTTGGCGCGGCGTTCCGCCGCCCCTGGATGGTGAGCCTTGGGTTCGTGGGACTCTTGGCCCTCGCGGGCGCTTGGGCCTTGGCGGGGCGCGCCCTTCTCGCGGTAGGGGTGGTGGGATTGGCCCTTCTTGCCTGGGATAGCCTTTCCTGGTCGCGGCTTCTTCCGGAACAAAAACGACGCGGGCTCAAGGAAATTTTTGACCTATCCCGCTGGTCATGGTTGGCGATTGGGCTCGGAGTGGGGCTTGCTGTGGGCGCCTCTTTCCTCCGCGTTTCCCTGGGCTTTTGGGGGTTGGTAGGTCTGGTCCTGTTGTTCGCGGTCCTCCTTTGGGCATGGATCCACACAAGTTTAGGCGATCACGGAGGAAAGGCCAGGGGAAATCGCTGGACATCGGCTCCGCAAAACAGGCCTGATCCCAAAAGCCGCGGGAACTCACATCCTCAGCGTTAAAGCCTGGGCTTGCCAACTCCAAAGGAGGCCCAGGCCCCATTCCTGGCGCTGGTGCGGGTGGAAAGCCGTGTTCCCTGGAGCCCCACGCCCACCACCGCGTTCTCGATCCGCAGACCCTCGACGAAGGTGGAGTCCACCGCACCGAATCCCTTGGCCCTCCCGTAGAGATCAGCCTCGGATGGAATGTAAAGGGGGCCAGGGGTGGAGACCCCGGCCCTCCCACCTAACGCTGCTACCAAAAGGAGAACCGCCATCGACCTTCTTATGGGCCTTGCCCTTCCCCAAAGAACCGGGGCCCATGTTCCCGCCGGAAAGTAATATGGGCCACCTCAGTGGGGTGAGCGGGCTGGGATCTTGGCCATGTGGGCTCCCCCAAGGGGGCGCGCGTCTTGAGGAGGAGGGCCGCATTTCCTTGTGGAGGGGGCAATGTGGTCCCTAACCTTGAGGCACAAGACTCAACCCAGGGAGGCGATGGAACGATGCGCAGATTACTTTTGATCTTGGCGGCGTTAGGGATGGTGTCCGTAGGGGGGTTGACCCCGGGGCTGGCCGATGCGGGCATAACCGGCGGCTCGTTTGTGGATGTGCCCCGGAATCATCCCGCTTACTCCTCCGTTCAGAATCTGCTGGCGCGGGGCATCCTGGTCCCCACCGCCGGAGGACAATTCATGGGGGATCAGCCCCTCCTTCGCTACGATGCCGCGGTTTGGCTCGACCGCGCCATCCGTAACCTCGAGGCCAAACTATCCGCCACCACCGATCTCACCCCACGATTGACCACCATCGAGAACCAAATCCGCAGCCTCTCCTCCGAGATCGGCAGGCTGAGTGCAGATCTATCCGCTCTTTCCGCGCGGGTCAACGCCCTGCAGCAAGCGGTGGGGCAGGGTGGGGAGGTGGCCCAGAGGGCCCAGCTCGGCGTGGTCCTCGGGCTTACAGGGGTGATCCTCGGGCTGGCGGCGTTGGCCTGGCTCATTTTCTTCTGACTTTTTCCCGGAAGCAGTGCTGGGGGCTCCCTTCCTTTGGGGGAAGGGAGTTTTTATCGTCGCGGGCGCCACCGGATGGGCAACCCCTCGCCACAGCGAGGGCACACGTTGCCATCAAGATAACTCCTGACGAGGCTCACGCCCTCCCGCTCCAGAAGCAAGGCCCGGCAACTTGGGCAGTAGGTATGTTGAGAGGGGTGACCGGGAACGTTGCCGACGTACACAAAGACGAGCCCCGCCCTCTCGCCGATCTCCTTGGCTTTTTCTAAGAGATGGACGGGAGTGGGTGGTGCACGGAAACGGTGAGCGGGAAAGTAGCGGGTGACGTGCCAGGGGGTGGTCGCCCCCAGATCGTTCACGATGCGTTCGGCAAGAAAACGGAGGTCCTCCGTACACTCGTTTACCCCGGGAATGATCAGGGTGGTGATCTCCACGTGCACCCCGGCAGCGCGGAGACGTCGGGAATTTCTCAGCACCACGTCTAACTCGGCCCCGCAGAATTCCCTGACTGCTGCGTGACCCCCTTTCCAGTCGATGTTGGCTCCATCCAGGCCGGCCCCGAGGAGAAGCTCAAGGGCCTCCTCGCTCATGTAGCCGTTGGTGACGAACGTGGTGTGAAGGCCGGCCTTCTTGGCCAAGGGGATGACCTCCAAGACCCACTCCAAAAGAAGGGTGGGCTCGTTGAAGCTAAAGCTTACCCCCTGGCAGCCCATCTCTTGCGCCATCCGCACGAAATCCTCGGGGGAAACATACCCCCAGCCCCTTTCCGGAGCGGGCGCGCTTTTTGAGATCTCCCAGTTCTGGCACCAGGGACAGAGGAAATTGCAGGACCAGGTGCCGCAGGTGAGGGCCACATCGCCGGGGAAAAAATGGAAGAAGGGCTTCTTCTCCATGGGGTTTGCGGAGAGCGCGGAGAGAAGACCGTAGGTCAGGGTGAAGATTTTTCCATCTCGGTTCTCTCGGGTTTGGCAAAACCCCCGCCCGCCTTGGGGGATGAGGCAGCGCCGCTCACATGTCAGACACCGCGCTTTCCCACCCGGGAGGATTTCCTGAAGGATGCCTTCCCGCACCCATGGCTCCATAGGGCCTCCCGCGGGTAGGTTACTCCACCGGCTTCCACCTTGGCGAACGGCGGCAACCGGTGCTCCACCGCCCGGTTCAGCTCGAGGATGTGGATCACCCCATGACCCTGCGCCACAAGCCAGTCGGAGAGGAGCCGCCGATGGCAGCGCCACCAACACCGCTCCGCGCAGAGGATGGCCGTGCGGTTTCTTTGGCCCAAGGCGAGGAGCGCCGTTGTCCCCCGGTGGAACTCCTCGCTCAGCATGTGGTCGGCGTAGTTTTGGAAACCCGGGCTAGCCCAAGCGGTGTTCGGGGAGGCCGCGCCCAAGCCGGTCTTCCTGTAACCTCCCAATTCTTTTCCCAACCAAACGTATTCCAAGCCCGCTTGCTCTAAGGAAACCGCCAGGGATTCTTGGGAGAAGTGGGGAAAACACCGGGAAGACGGGAAAGCGCGGATGTCCGCGATCGCGGCGATCCCATAAGCGCGCAACAGGGCCAAAAATTCCGGGAGGCTCCTGGTGGAATGCCCCACCGTGTAAAAAAGGTGCCCCATGGTCTTCCGCATATTGTGGCGGCGCGGAGGCGCAAGGGCTAAGATCGGGTGGGCGGAGCGTAGCGCAGCCTGGCAGCGCGCTGGCATGGGGGGCCAGAGGTCACCGGTTCAAATCCGGTCGCTCCGACCAGTCAGTCCCGCGGCAGCCGAAATTCGTCGAGGATGGTGAGGTCGGGGATGACCTTTCCTTCTTGCACCCGAGCCACCCCCATTACCCGCAGGTGCAGGCCATCCCCATCCGCACGCACAGCCACGTAGAAGTGCCGGTTCTCCACCCCCACCTGAGAGCCCGGGACGCGCGGGGTGGCGAGGGGGTAAAGGTTGGCCCCGCCCCCGCCCACCACGAGGTAGGTTATCCCATCCCGCACGATCCGCTCGTAGTTGTGGGCGTGCCCGTTGAACACCAGGTCCACCCCAAGCTCCACGAACACCGGGTGCCACAGCTTCTGTAGGCCCTCGGAACCCGGCCCGTAGTTTGCATCGGAGGAGAACACGGGATGATGGAAGATCACGATCTTATGGGGTTCAGGTCCAGAGAGATTTTGCCTGAGCCAGTCCACCTGCTCGTGGTAGTCCTGCGGTCTTTTGGCGTTGGAATCGAGGCCAACCACGATGACGTCCCCCCAGCGCAAGGTCCACCAGCGCTTTCCAAGCCTCCCCCCGCCGGGGGGCAGGGTGAAGTGCTGGTAATAGCTGAGGCTATCCCGCTCGTGGTTGCCCAAGACCGGCAAAAGCGGCGACCACCGGAGGATGGGGGCCATGGAACGGAAGAAGAATTCCCAATGGCTCGGGATAGGGGTTTCCACGAGATCCCCGCCGTGCAAAACGAAGTGGAAGGCCCAGGGATCGAGGGCCATGGCCTCCGCCACCATCGCCACGCGGTTGGGCTCGGCCCATTGCCATTGGGTGTCAGCGATCACCGCAAAGGACAGGGGCTCGCCGGGCTCTGGGGCGGTGCGAAAAGTCCCTATGGGGGTTTTCTTCCCGTCTGGAAACACCACGCGGTACACATACCACGTCCCGGCCTCCAACCCCTCTAGTCGCACATGCGCGATCTCCCGGCCCTCCTTTGCTTCGGGGGCGTAGGGGAAGCGGAGGGGGAGCTCGCCTGTGGTGAGGAAGAGATGGGCTGGACCGTACTCCACCACGGCCGGGCTCGGGGGCGCGGAGGCCCAGCTTATGGTGATTCCAACGGCGTCCGGAGCGCCTGTCCACGGTCCGTAAAGGAGCGAGGCGACGGCCAGACTGGAGAAGACGCAAAGAGCAAAGAACGCGAAAATCTTTCTCATCCTTCACCTCCGAGGATCGCTATCTGCTCAGGAACGCGCACGACGAGGCGGGGCCCGCCCGCGAAACGATCCTAGCAGATCTCCCCAGTCACGGCCAATTGTTTCCCCAAAACGCCCTTCTCCAAAAGTGCCTGGAGCCAGGCCCAGGAAGAGCAGGGGGTGGCACCTCCAGAACGTGCGGAACTAGCTTCTCTCCAGCTAGCCCAGCAAGATGGGCTCCGGGTATCTCCCCCAGAAGTTTTGTTTTTTCCACCTGGCCAAGGGTCAAGGTCTTGAGGAACCAGCATCAGTTCTCCCGCTCCGGATGATACACAAGAAGACGAGCCAATCCGGCCCGAAGAAGCGGCCTCGGGTAGTGCCTCAAGAAGTGTGTCCGCAGGGAAGCCTTCCGGGAAAAACAAGGAACGCACGGGAAGGCCCCGATAGCGGACAAAACCCGTGTCCTGGCCGGTCCCCTGGAGGACCTCCGCGTTTCTCGGGGGCGGGAGGCCTGGGCCCAGGACCTCAGCTCTCCAAATGCGCGGCCAAAAGGGCGCGCGCTTTGGGGCTCTGCGGAAATCCAGAGGGGAAACGACCATGAAGCCCAAACCCAGTCTTGCGGGCCATGCAGGCGCTCCCCCCTTAAGCTACAGCCCCACCTGAATTCTCGTGGGGGAGCCGCCCCCATGGGCGTTTGTGCAAAAAGGTTTGCTTGGGCGACGGGGATTCAGTTGGACTCAGAAACCGGCCAAATGCGGGAAAACCAAGACTGAAAGGCAGAAAGGGCCCGGCGGAACATGAGCTCCCGTTTTTCCCTCTTCCCAAGCCTCCCCTCCACCGGAGGGACAAGGCCCCAGTTCGCGCTCATGGGCTGGAAGTTCTCGGGGTTGGCCGTGGCTGCAAACCGCACAAGCGCTCCCAGCATGCTCTCCGGCGGCGGAACCATCGGTTCTAGGCCCAGGGCCATCCGACCGGCATTGAGACCGGCCAAGAAACCTGTGGCCGCGCTCTCCACGTACCCCTCCACCCCGGCCAACACCCCGGCCACGAAAACCCCAGGGAGATCCCGGAGCTCCAAAGTGGCGTGAAGGAGCCTGGGCGCGTTGAGGTAGGTGTTGCGGTGCATGACCCCGTACCGCACGATCTCCGCGTTCTCCAGGCCAGGAATGGCCTGCACCACCTTTTTTTGGTCCGGCCACCTAAGCCCGGTCTGAAAGCCAACAACGCTCCAAAGCCTTCCCTCCTGATCCTCCTGGCGTAGCTGCACCACGGCGAACGGCTCTTCCCCCGTGCGGGGATCGACGAGCCCCACCGGCCGCATGGGACCAAACACTGGGGTGAGATATCCCCGCCGGGCCAGCTCCTCGATGGGGATGCAGCCCTCAAAGAACGGGAGCTTCTCCCACTCGTGGGGCGTGTGCCGGCGGGCCTGGGTGAGGGTCTCGTAGAAACGGCGGTATTCCTCCTCGGTCATGGGGCAGTTGATGTAGTCCGGGCTTTGCTCGAACCGCCCGCGGCGGAAGCATTTCTCCATGTTGATCGTCTCGCCGAGGACCACGGGCGCGGCCGCATCGTAAAAGTAAAGGAAATTATCACCCAAACGCCGGCGTAGGGCCTCGGCCAACGCCTCAGAGGTAAGAGGGCCTGTGGCCACAACCCCAAGGGGTTCGGGAACCTCGGTGATTTCCTGCCGTACGACCTCCACCAATGGGTGGGAGGAAAGCTTTTCCGTGATGTAAGCGCTGAAGAGCTCGCGATCCACGGCGAGGGCCCCGCCAGCGGGAACGCGGAACCGGTCGGCGGCTTCCATGACGAGACTCCCGGCGGCGCGGAGCTCCGCGTGAAGGAGGCCTTTGGCATTACTGGGGCCTTCGCCCCCAAGGGAGTTGGAGCACACCAGTTCCGCGAATTTTTCCGTGCGGTGGGCTGCGGTCATCTTCCCCGGCCGCATCTCGAAAAGGCGCGTGGCGATCCCAAGACGCGCTAAAGTCCAGGCCGCTTCAGCGCCCGCCAAGCCGCCGCCCACCACCGTGACCGCGGTCTTCATGGCTCCCTAAGAAAAGGGGTGGAGGCGAGCGGACTCGAACCGCCGACCCCCGGCTTGCAAAGCCGGTGCTCTCCCAGCTGAGCTACGCCCCCACCCAACTTTCGTTTATACCGAGAAGGTTTCCGCGGTCAAGCCTCAAAAGTTCGCGACCAGGGTCGCCCCCACGTACCCCGCCACCCGAACAGGCGCGGCCCCAAAGAGGACCCCGCCGCTCACGTTCAACCCCCACTGGGGCGCGAGGTCCAACGCCGCCTCCACCTCCGTTTTGGCCGAAAGCTTCCCGTCCTTCATGGTCAGGCTCGCCAGAACCGTCACGAGGCCAAAGCTTGGCTCAAGACGAAAACGGTTTGTGACCTTGATCCCCTCGTGCGGGGCCCAGGTCATGGTGAGCTCGCTCTTCCCACCCAGCGCGTCGAAGCTCGCCCGGGCTTCCCAGGACTCGCGCTCGCTCACCTGGGGGGCATAGCGAGGGTGCAGGCGAATCCTCCAGTCGCGTGAGTAACTCAGGCTCGGCTGGAATCCCCTCCAAGCCGAGGAGGACCAGGACAGGTTTAAACCCAAGGAGCGCCCGGTGCGTTCGCTCGGAACATGTTCCTCTTGGGCTACGTTCAAGCGGAGGCTCAGGCGGTGACCGGGAAACTCCACATTGCCCGTGACGTTTGCGGAGAGGCGCCACTCCTCAGGCGCGCGGGAGAAGGTGGCGGAGAGCACGGGGGCAAGCCTTCCGCCGGAGAAGGGAAAAGGCCTGAGGCGAAGTTCGCCCGAGAGAACCCGGGAGGAGGTCCATTTCCAGAGGTCCACGGGGTGGGCGAGGGTCTCCTCCCAGGCGAGGCTCCAGGCGTGGTCTGTTCCTCCGGCGAGATGGGCGCGCAGGGTCAGGGTCTCTTGGCCGGGAGCGCCGCGGGTGCGGTAGGGCCGGGACCAGGAAAGGAGGAGGGAAAGCCCCGGCCAAGGCTGGTAGGAAAGCTTTCCCCCAAGCGTCCCGGCCACGTGGAACCCCGGTGTCGTGAGCTTGCCGCTGACCCCCAGGGTCCACGATGGATTGCTTGTGGACTTCAGCTCTACCTGGAAATCCGAGGAGAGCTGGAAGCCATGGGGAGCCCCGCCCAGGGTCGGTGCCAGAATAAACCTCAGGTCAACCGGTCCTTTCCAATTTCCCTCAAGACCACCGCTCAACCGCAGGCTTGGGGAGGAGGTCAAATGGGCGAGGTCCGCCCGCCCGCTGAGGGCGAGGGAAAGCCCAGGGTCGCCAGCATAGCGAGCGGTGAAGCCCATGCCATGGGAATCGGACCGGGTGGAAGTCCCGATCTCCTCGTACCCGGGGAAGCGCGAGTGCAGGCGCAGGCTCACGTCCCACGCCCCGAGTTTTCTGGCGAGGGAGAGGCTGGCCATGGGGCCGAGCCGCGTGCGCTCCGCCGGAGGGTCGGTGAAGCGGCCGAAGTCGCGGCCGTCGAGGCCGGACTGCGATTGGGGGAAGCGCTGGGGCGCGGGGTCCACGCGCCAAAGATCCATAACGAAGTTTGGGTCGGCGGCGGGGCCCGCCCAAAGGCCGCCCAGTCCCACCCCCAGGGCGGTGAAATCCCCGGAAAGCACGCGCTCGCCCTCCCGATAAACGCCGTCCTCGGCGGCGTACCACACGAGGTCCCGCCAGACGGCCATGGCCCGCACCGGAACCCCGTAGACCACCCATCCTGCGCCCGCGCCTCCCCGCAAAACTCGAACCCCATCTGCGCCGGCCACGAGGAGGTCGCCGTTGTGAAGGAGAAGCGCGAAAACCGGGCCGGAAACCGGCAGCTCCTCCCAGCCGGTGGGGGTCCAGCGGTGGAGGCCCGCGGTGGTCCCGAGAAAGAGGTCCTGGGCCCAAAGGAGGGCCAAGGGCTCGCCGGCGGGAAGGGGGGCTTTCCGCCACGTGGCTGGATCCGTAAGGGAGGAAATGGGAGCGAGGATGAGCTCGGCTTCGGTGGCCAGGTACACCAGTTCCCCATCCTGGGCCAGGGCCAGAACCCGCTTGCCCCGGAACTTTTCCGTCCGCCCCTTGTTCCAGTCCTCCGGATAGAGCCTGGTCCAGCTGCGCACGCGGTCGAACGCGCCAGGAAGGGAAAGGTCCACGAGGGTGAGCCCGGCATCGGTGCCGATGAGGAGCCAATCCCGGAGGGGAAGAAGGCAAAGGGCCGCGCGCCCGGTGAGCCCCTGGGCAGGACCATACGCGGAAAAACGTCCCCCGCGGTACACCGTGATCCCGTTTTGGTGGGCGAAGACCAGGGCCTCGCCCTCCGCAGTGCGCACGGGAACGAGGGCGTTCACCTTGTTTCGCCCAGGCAGGCGGGCGTTGTCGTCCGGTGGAAAAACGTTTTGGGAAAAACCCAGGCGCAGGGCGTAATCCCAGTCCCCCAGTTTCCCTTGCCAGGAAACCGCGGCGAGGGAGTGGGTGTTGGGCATGGTGCGGGAGGAGGGCGAGGGAGCGCCCAGGTCCGCGGCCTGCCAGACGCCCAGTTGGCCCTGGCCCAACCTGAGCGTCGCGCCCAGGAAATAGCGCTCGTACTCGGTGCCCACACCAAGCGCGCCCCGCTCGCGCTCGAAATCCACCCGCAGCTCGTCCTGGGGCCCCAAACCCACAAAAAGGGTGAGCAGGCCCGCCTCGTAATCGATGGAGTAGTCCGCGTTGCGGGCGAGGCGTTGGCCGTTCAGGTAAACCCTCTCCGAGCCGGGGATCACCGCAAGCCCAAGGAACAAGGTCGCGCCCTCCCGGGTGTACGCGTAGCTTGTGCGAAGCGCTGCGCCCGGACGGAAGAACTCCGTGGGGAAATCCACGCGAAGGACGCCTTCTTTTGGGAAAAGCCGCAGGGAAAACGCGAAAAGAACCGGGTCCGTAAGGGGACGAAAATCGCGCTCGCCCGGAAGCCGGACCTCCACCACCAGGGACTCCGGGAGGACCCCGGGGAACTCCAGGCTTAAGTACCGGTGGCGCTGGGCCTGGGCCAACGGATACCCCTCCCCATCCACCTGGATTTCCACCAGGGAGGCGAGGGCCCCAAGAAACGCGGCTTCCAGCGCGCTTCCCTCCACAAAGGGATAGGTTTTGCGCTGGGTGCCGGTGAGGCCCTGCGCGGCGTTGTAGAGGTCGATGAGCTCAAGGACGCGATGGCGCAGAAGAACCCCTGGCTCCTGGCGGAAGAGGAGCACATCCCCTTCGTCCCGGAGCACGAGATACGCCCCGGAAGCCAGGGCTGTCCGCGCGTTTTTCTCCGCCACGTCGCGCAGGTACTCAAGGCCCCATTCGGAGAGGAACTGGGTGAACTCCGTGCCGGTGCGGAGAACCAGGGCGGGTTTGGAGAAGCCCTCCACGAAGGGGAGCCGAAGCACCAAGAAAAACAGGCCTTCCACAGACAGGGGGTACGGGGCCGGGCGCCAGGGTTGATCTGGATCCTCGTAGGAAAAGGTGCGCTCCGCAAACCCCGTGGTGCCTTTGACCAGGAGGGACTCGGAAATCCCTTCCAAGCGGGCCAGAATGGCACCGAGACCCAGGTCCTCGCGGCTCACGGCCAGGCGGGCCCCAAGGACGCGCTTGTTGTAAACCCCAAGCGCCTCGCCCTCCGCCCCCACCACGAACCGGCCGAGCTCCGCATACCAGGGTGGTCGGTCCACCCTCACGAGGAACTCCTGGAAACCTGGGCCCAGCTGGTCGTTGAAGCTCGCTTGGATGGTGAGGAAGTCCAACACGGTGCCCTCGACCTGGGCCCAGAGGGACTGGGTGAGGACCAATTGGCCCGCCTCCATCCCCAAAGCGGCGAGGAGGCCGGGGTCGCCAAACCCCACCCGGACCCCCCAGGTTTTCTGGCCCGCGACCTTAAGGGTGAACGCCTCGCGCCCAGGGGGCTGGGCCCCGTTTTCCGCCCAAGAGGAAAGACCACAAAAGGCCAGCCACAAAGCGACACCAAGGATTCTCGTCAGGGCCATCGCAGGAGAAAGGATACGCGAAAGCTTAGGGGAAGATCGGGGTGGAGGGTAAAGGCCCAATCCAAGGCGAACGCGCGGAACCGCACGCCCCCGCCCAGGGCCAGGGCGGAGGGGCGAAGCCCCGCCCGCAGGGAAAAGGCTCCGAGCTCCACCGCCGAAGCCAGGGCCCAGGTGGGCAGGGTGAAAAGGTCGGTCATCGCCGCCCCGAAGAACCAAGGGACCCCCCAAAGTTCGTGGGAAGACGCGAGGGCAAGGGAGAGATCCGCGGGCCAGGGCTCGCCAGGGTAGGGGGAATGGGAGAGAACCGATTCCGCAAGGAGGCCAAAGGTCAGGGGACCGGCCCAAAAAAGACCGAGATCCAGGGCCCCTCCCCAGGAGGGCTTGGGCCTTGTGGGCCGGAGGATCCTGACCCGTCCTCCAAGGCCCAGGGAGCCCCACCGCCAGCCGGCTCCGGCCCCGAGGGCCCAGACCTGATAGCTCAACCCCGGGCCGATCCCGGAACTATCGAGCAGGATCAGTTCCCCACCGAATCCCCGCCCACCAAGGGAAACGGCCCAAACTTGAACTAGCCCGTAGAGCGAGGAAAAGGTGGAGCTCAGCTGCCAAGGGGGGCGGAACGCGGAGGCAGCGGGGTTGGCCGAGGAAGAGGGCCAGGCCAGGTCCACTCCGAACATGCCCCACTCCGCGGCGGGCCGGCCAAGCTCAAAGGGCACATCCGCGGTGGCGCCAAGAAGGCCAACACCAAGGCCAAAAAGACAAAGCCCAAGGAAAAGGGATCTCACCGGCTCACCACCAACCGCACCGGCTCGGAGCGACCTTTCTCCGTAACCAGGACCGCCAGGTACAGGCCGCTGGCCACGCGCCCGCCGCGCAGGTCCTGGAGATCCCAACGGGCCGTCTCGCCCACAACGCTGAGCCTCTCCTTCCACACGAGGCGCCCCAAAAGGTCATAGATGCGCAGTTCCGCCCAGCTTGTGTTCTCCGGAAGCCCGTAGCGGAAGAGGGCGCTTGCGGCCACAGGATTGGCAAGGGGGGAAAGCCAGGGCCGCGCCACGGGCGTCGGCCTCTCCAGGGCGGCCCAAGCCCGGGGCAGGTCGAGCTTCCCCATGCCCCAGCTCGGGTTGGGCACCGCACCCACATGGGTATCCACCCGCGCGCCAAGCTGAAGGAGACGGAGGAGCTCCTGCCAGGTCAGGGTGGGTTTTTTGGAGAACAAAAGGGCGCAGGCGCCGGCCACGTGGGGCGCGGCCATGCTCGTGCCCGCCAGGACCATGTGCCTTCCGTCGGGAAGGGCCGACCAGGGGGAGACCTGGACATCCCGGGAGCGGGCGGAGACGATCCATGCGCCCGGCGCCGCAAGGTCGGGCTTGAGCCGACCATCCCGGGTGGGACCGCGGGAGGAAAACGGGGCCAGGGCGTAAAGGGTGTACCCCTCCGCCCGGTAGGGGCCGGCCTCGGAATCCCAGCTCACCCGGATCACGTACGCCCCCACGGTGATGACCCGCTCCGCGTTTCCCGGCTCGGCAATGCTCCTTTGGCCGTCGCCCTCGAGGAATTGGCCCATGGACGAGGTTTCCAGCCAACCGTCCACCCTGCCGGGAATGATGGGATCGAACGTGATGCGCCAAGAACTTCCGGGGGTCGCGGCCGTGAGGCTCAGGAACACGTGTTGGGTGGCGTGGGTTGGGTCCACTCCGTTATCGAGCCAAAGAAGGCCGGAGGGGGTGGGGAGGGCCCGGGCCTGGCCGGGCGGAAGGGCGAGGCTCTCGCCGCTGGGCGCGAGGATCGTCACCAAAAACCGCGCGGGAAGGGCATACCAAAAGCGCGCCACCACGGAGGTCATGGAGGGAACGATGGTCCAAGAGGTACGGGAGCGGACTTCTCCGCCCACATGGATTTTCTTTGCCCCCTCATTCCCGGCGGCGACGACGATGGCCCGGCCCGGCCGATCCACAAGGCCAGAGATCATCCGCTCGAACGGGCCTTGGCCATCGTGCGGGCCCGCGTGGCCCCCAAGGGAGATGTTCACCACCACCGGTTTTCCCAAGTATTCGGCGGCCTCGACCACGAACTTCACGGCGTCCACCACGCTATCCTCAAAGAAGTTGGTCTTGACCACGACGAGGTCCGCCTGGGGCGCGACCCCAGGACGGCCCGCCGCCGGCCCCCCGGCGGCGATCCCGGCCACATGGGTGCCATGCCCCAGGAGGTCAGGGGCGGGGGAGCGGTGACCAAGGATGGCGGCCTCTAAGTCCCGTCGGGAGTAGACCCGGCCGTATCGCCCCTCGCCCGCTTCATCCCCCCAAAAGGGCGGAAACTCCTCAGCCCATCCGGCCGTCTGGTCCCAGTAGAAGAGGATGCGCGACCCTTCAAGGAAACCGTCCCCATCCCGGTCCAAGCGAAAGGCGGGGTGGAGGATATCCACGCCCGAATCCACGATTCCCAGGATCACGCCCTGGCCGGTGGAGCTTGGGGAACCGTACCACAAAGCCGGCGCGCCGATCTCGGGCACGGAGAGGTCCAATAGGGGTTGGACCGGCCGGCTGGCCCAAATCCGCCGCACATTCTCCTCCCCGGCCAAGGAGAGGAGCTGGGAAACGGGAAGGGAAGCGGTGGCCAAGGGGCCCACCGCGGAGCGCACGTAAGCGCGCCAGGGTTCAGGGGGACTCCCGGAGAACTCCACGAAGACCGGGACCTTGGGGTCCGCCTCCTCCCCATAAGGGGAAAGGAGGGCGGGGGCGAGCTCCGGCGGCGCGTGAACAAGAGCTCTCAGGAAGGGATCGAGCTTCTCAGACCCAGCGGAGGCCAAAAACGAGGCGAAGACCAAAAGGAGGAACAGTTTCACGGCCCCGGATTTTACTGGGATTGGATGAGGCGGGCAGCGGGGGCTCCCTTCGGCGATCCGGCGGGTTAAGGACCGCTGGTTTTCCTTGATGGTATAATCCATGCCGGACTATGGGCGGGGCCTTTCCGGTGGGGCCGGTGATCCTCGGGTACCTCCGCCTTGGCGGCCCCACCCACGGCTATCAGCTCCTGGCTCGTATCCATCGGGATCTGAGCGGCGTCTGGCGAGTGGCTCCAAGCCAGCTCTACGCCACCCTCGCGCGCTTGGAAAACGAGGGCCTCGTGAGGGGCACCCGCGAGGAACAGGAGAACCGGCCGGCCCGCACCCGCTACGCCCTCACAGAAAGAGGCGAGGCCCTTTTTTGGCAATGGGTGCACACCCCCGTTCCCCGCGTGCGTCTTCTCCGCTCGGAGCTTCTGCCCAAAATCTTTTTCCTACAAAAGCTCGCGCCCGAACGCCTCCCGGAGCTGCTCGCTTTGCAAAAGGACGCCCTTCTTGCCCTGAAGACCAAGGTGGCGGCGGAGAGGCCCGCCGACCCGTTCCAAGAGGTCCTGCGGAACTTCCGCCTGGCCCAGCTCTCCGCAGGCCTCCAGTGGATCGAAACCCTTTTGGCGGAACAGGAGGTGGCCTGATGCGCAAAGTTTTGCTTATCTTTGGGGCGGCGGCCGTCCTTTTGGGCACCGCCTTCGGCGGAGGAATCCTCGTCCTTTCCGGCGTTCTTGTGAGCCTCCTGAAATACTTCGCCGACCCGTATGTGCAGCTTCCCGGGATCACCTTTTGGCTTATGGGAGGGCTTTCCGCCACGCGGTGGAGCGAGGTTGTTCCCCTTGGGATCACAAGCGGTTTGGGCCTGCTTGGCCTTTTTCTTTTGGGGTGGCGGCTCAATCTCCTCACCTTGAGCGAAGGGGAGGCCCAGGCCCT